>Ga0190284_1000019_pt1 | contig 157969 bp, 121 predicted proteins | sample 48691812_MG_FD_161668 | JGI IMG/M metagenome (GOLD analysis project Ga0190284, IMG submission 161668) | Hydrothermal vent microbial mat bacterial communities from Southern Trench, Guaymas Basin, Mexico - 4869-18-1-2_MG | ecosystem: Environmental > Aquatic > Marine > Hydrothermal vents >... | reverse complement strand
GCATCCGGATTACTCCGACCACCGCTCCATTGGCTACATGTCGTATGGGTAATTCACATGGCTGATTCCTTTCATTCAGCTAGGTTGGCCAGGCTTTCCTGGCGCACCGAAGTGCACGAAGTGAGAGCATGCCAAGCTTGTTAGGTAGAAGCCGCCTGTTTCAGCGGAGAGCGACGATCCACACCTCACACCATCTCCCCCCTCATCCCGATGGTCCCAACCGTAGCCCGACCGGTTTAGGGAGGGCGGGACCAGCCGACATTCGTGATGACCTGTATATTGCTCCACCCAACCTTGGAGCCAGGCAAGGCGAACAATCGGCATGCGCATCGACGTCTGATCGCATCTCGTCGCCCTCCCTGACGGTCGGGCTACGGATCGCCGTGAGGGAGGAGTCGGGACGATGGCAACTCAAAACCCGCTCAGACACCCCATATCCTTAGCGTGGGACACTGCCTTGCCGCACCTGGTAGCAACAGCAGCGTCCTTCGCGGCTGTGCGGCGGCAGCGTCCCGTTTCGAGTTAGCAGCGGCAGCGTACCGAAATAGCTGAACTTGGATGTGGTGGTCACCGCCCAGCGGTCCACGTGTTGGTGTCGAGAATGATCGTGACCGGGCCCTCATTGACCAGCGTCACTTCCATCACCGCGCCGAACCGACCGCATCGAACCGTCACCCCTTCGGCCTCGAGGGCCTGGACGAAGAGCTCAAAGAGCGCATGCGCCTCAGCAGGCCGCTCCGCAGCGTCGAAGCCCGGCCGGCGGCCCTTACGGCAATCAGCGAGCAGCGTGAACTGGGACACGGCCAGGACTTCCCCCTTGATATCCGGATGTACGATCGCGAGGTTGAACTTGCCCTGCTCATCGTTGAAGACCCGCAGCCCGGCGACCTTGTGCGCGAGGAGCTCGGCCTCGACCGGCGTGTCGCCCTTCTCGACGCCCACGAGCGCCAGAAAACCGGCTCCGGTGGCGGCGATGACCGCTCCGTCGACGCATACGCTGGCCGTGGAAACCCGCTGCAGCACGGCTTTCATCGGGATCCTTTCTCGAGCTCTTCGATCCGTTTCTTCACGAGAAAATGGCGATCGGTCCAGCCCTTCTCGTCGGCGTTCTCGCTGTCATAAGCGTCGTAGAGCTCGTAGTACTGAAGGGCCCGCATCTTGTCATCGAGGTGCTGGTCGAAAAGCAGCGCGAGGTTGAGCAGCGCGTTGGGATGGCGATCGGCCAAGCCCGCGAAGAGCCGTGCCGCCGCCGTGAACCTCTCCAGGTCCCAGAGCGCCCTCCCCTTCAACATGAGCACGTCGAGCCGGTGCGGGTCGTCGTTCAGAATCTCATCGAGATGCTCGAGAGCCTCTTCGGGCTCGCTCAGCTTGACGCACAGAACCCACGCCAGGTTATAGTGCACGACGGAATCGGTCGAGCCGGCGGCGATCAACCATTCCAGTTGCTCCGTCTCCTCCCGAAAGCGCCCCAGCCGGTGATAGTTCTCGGCCAGCAGAAGCTGGGGATGAGCCGGCAGCTCGGCGATCCGGCCGAAGCCGCGGTCTACGAGCCACTGGAGATGCTCCGCCGAATCCTCGTACCTGTCGATCACCGCGTCGCGGAGGATTACGAAGCTGAGTGCGTAGCGTGACCAGGCGAATGCCGGATCGGCGCGATGCGCCTCGTCGAGGAGCGACAGTGCTTTCTCGGGATCCTCTTCGAGGCGCGCCGCCAGGGTCAGATGTGGGGCCGAGCGCTGCGCATCGAGGAGCCTCAGGATCTGGATCCGGGCATCGTCGATACGCCCGCTGTCCAACGCTGCGGTCTGAAAACGGCGCTCTGCGAGAAAGGGCTGGGGATAGAGCTGGGCCGCTGTGAACGGCTCGGGTCCCAGGCATCCGGTGGATCCGACGAGGACCGCTGCCGCTGACATGAGCGCCGTCACAGTCGCTCGCATTCTGCCGATGATCCTTGCGACATCTTGCCATGTGATCACGTGTTGACTATCCTCTCTCAACCCGTTGTTTGGAACGTTGTGATCGTATGGTATGGTAACCATTGTTCGGTCAATCCACAAATGGGAGGAGTTTGCACCTTGGTACCACCGCCTCAGGCCGCCTTCCTCATCGGCATCGTGTCACTGCTTTGGGGATGCGCGGCGCCTTCCAACGATCTCGACTTCGCACCCCTCCTACGGACAGCGGAGCATGCCGAGCAGAACGAATTCGAAACGGAGTGGCTCACACCCCTCTGGGATGCACGCAGCTCCCCGTCACAGAGGCAATGGACCCTCCATCCCCTCTGCGGATACCGCGAGCGGGAGGGGCTCGAGGAATTCGATTTCCTCGCGCCTCTGGGCCGCTACTACCGGAGCGGCGACCGAACGCGATTGCGCTTCTGGCCCCTCTTCTCCTACTCCAAGCTCACCCGTGACGGAACGGAGGACGTCGACTGGATCCTCTTCCCGATCCTCTTCGGCGGTCACTCCAGCACGGGAGAGAACTATTTTGCCTTCTTCCCCCTGGGAGGACGAGTGCGCAACTTCATCTCTTACGACTCCTTCAGCTTCGTCCTCTGGCCCATCTATCAGCGATTGGTCAAGAAAATAGATGACCAGTCGCGGGCCTGGACCAGCCTTCTGCTGCTCTTCGGATGGACCGAGGGCGGACCGATGGACGATTCCTTCCGCTTGCTCCCATTCTACATGCAGAGCTGTTGGAAGGGACGCTACCACAAGTATTCGGTGCTGTGGCCCTTCTTCCACTACCAGGAGCTCGGCCTCGACACCAAACACCCGGCCAAGGCCTACGGTTTCTGGCCGCTGATGCACTTGGAGTGGTCGCAGAGATACTACCGCTATGGATTCATCGGTCCCTTCCTCTTCCTGGGACCTCTGGTCCAGCTGGCCCGCGAGGTTCCCGAAACCTGGCAGGGGGGCAGGAACGTGGAGAGAAGATCCTACTATCTCTACGACCTGCCCTGGCCGCTGGTCCATTTGGAAAAGACGCGCACTTCTGAGCGGCAGCGGTTCTTTCCATTCTATTCCCATTACCACGAACGCGACGGGCGGGCCGATTTCGATTCCAAGGCGTTTCTGATCCCCTTTTTCTGGCTGCGCCGTACTCAGACGAAGGACTACTACAAATCGGACTTCTTTCTGGTTCCATTCGTCACCGGCATCCACAAAGGCTATCGCGAAACCGGCCGCGCCGACTCGTATTTCCAGCTCTGGCCTCTCTTTCACTGCGAGAAAACCGCCGGCGGTGGCAAAGGCTGCGCCTTTCTCTCCCTCCTGCCCTCGCGCCTGACCACAGCGTTCGAACCGGTGGATCGGCTCTTCTCTCCCTTCTGGACCCTCTACCGCTACGATCGTGAGACCTCGGGCGCCGTGCGCCACAAAGCCCTCTTTCACCTGATTTCGGCCTATCACGACCGAGGTGAGAGCCGTTTCAGTATCCCTTTGCTGTACAACTATCTCAACATCGGTGGGAGAGGGTGGAGACACGCCGTCCTGTGGAAGCTTTTCACACTCGAAGGTGATGAAGAAGGCTTGAAAAGCGCGAAGTTTTTCTTTATTCCCGTGATCAGTACCGCAAAATGGAGTCTTTTTCCGCACTCTTCTAAAACACCGATGCGGTAACCCGGCGCCCTTCGCGGCGGAGTCTCGCGCGGCGGTTGGAGATGGGAATGTCCTTTTTTGACGCTACGGGACGCTTTCTGATCGGCCTCACCGAAGGAGCCGGTTACACTCTGATCCTGCTGTTTGCGTCCCTCTTCTACATGAAGAATACCTGGAGACGGCGGCGTTTCGTCCTGACCCAGATGTATATCTGCGGTGTCAAGCCCTTGCCGGTAATCCTGGTAGTAGGGGTTTTCACCGGCATGATCCTGGCCCTGCAAATGGGTGTCGAGCTGCAGAACTTCGGCTTGAAGAGCTCGATCTCGCGCATCATCGGAACGGCGATGTGTCGCGAGATGGGGCCGTTCATGACGGCGCTGATCCTCACGGCCTCGGTGGGATCGGGGATGGCCGCCGAGATCGGCACCATGAAAGTCTCCGAGGAGATCGACGCGCTGGAAGTAATGTCGATCAGTCCCTCCGATTTCCTCGTCGCCCCCCGCGTGCTCGCGCTGGCCGTCATGTGCCCCCTGCTTACCCTGATCTGCAACCTCATGGGAGTTCTCGGCGGCGCGCTCGTCGGCAAGGCCCAGCTCGACATCTCGCTCACCATCTATTTCAACAACGTGCGGGAGGCTCTCAGCGGGACTCCCGAATTTCTCGACTTTCCCAAGGACCTCTACACAGGTCTCTTCAAGGCCTGGATCTTCGGCATTCTCGTGGCCCTGGTGGGCTGCTCGAGCGGGCTCCGAGCCCGCGGAGGAGCTCTCGGCGTGGGTCAAGCCACACGGACGGCGGTGATCAACTCCTTTCTGTTGATCATCATTCTGGGATACTACATGACCTGGATATTCTATCGATGAGGGCCTCGCGAGCATGATCCGTCTCGAGCAGTTACACAAGAGCTTCGGTCGGCAGAAGGTTCTCGAGAACTACAGCCTGCACGTTCATCCTGGCGAGAGCTTCGTGATTCTGGGGCGCTCGGGCATCGGCAAGAGCGTGACTCTGAAGCACATCGTGGGTCTCCTCAAGCCCGATCAGGGGAAAATTTTCGTCGACGGCGAGGATATCACCCACGCCGATAAAGCAACTCTCTTCAGGGTGCGCCACAAGGTGGCCTACCTCTTCCAGTCGGCGGCGCTGATCAACTGGCTCACCGTGGGGAAAAACGTGGAGCTGCCTCTCTTGGAGCACACCAAGCTCTCGCGCCGCGATATCCGCCAGCGCGCCATGCAGGCCCTCGACGAGCTGGACATGAGCAGCGCCTACGACAAGATGCCCGTCGACATCTCGGGGGGCATGAAAAAGAGAGCCGCCCTAGCACGGGTGCTCGTCATGGAGCCTGCGATCATCCTCTACGACGAACCGACCGCGGGGCTCGATCCGATCATGACAAACAACATCGCCCGGCTCATCCGCGACGTGCAGGAGACGCATGACGTCACCTCGATCACGGTGACCCACGACCTCGAGAGCGCCTACCACATCGCGGACCGCATCGGTATGCATGATCAGGGACGCATCATCGAGACCGGGACGGTCCTCGAGATGCGCCGGTCGGACAATCCCGTGGTGAGGGCGTTTCTGCGGGGTGAATCGAGCGATAGCCTGAAGACGCGGAACAACCGGGTCAAGGAGTGAGTCTTCAAATGGCCAGAATCCAAGAGACCGCAGTAGGTGTTCTTTTCTTTGGAGCCCTCATCGGGCTGGGAATCTTGACGATCGCTCTCACCGATTTCGATATATTCCAGAAGCGGGAGCGGATCACGGTCTACTTCGACCGCGGCGCCGGCCTCAAGCTGGGTGACAACGTACGGATCATGGGTGTCATTCAGGGGACTGTGGAAGAGGTCACCTTCCTCGAAACCCCCCATCAACGGCCCGAACAGGGCGGGAACTACTACGTACGGACCACCTTGAAGCTCGACATCCCCCTGGAGAGCTTCATCAAGGAGGATCACAAGATCTGGATCCGCAACGCGAACATGTTGGGCGGCAAGGTGGTCGACATCGATCTCGGTATGCAACCTGTTTGCCTGACGGCGGAGCAGATCATGAAGGGGCTCTACGGATTTGCCCAGGAGGACCCTTTCACCGAGATCGGCAACCTGATCACCGATCATCGCCCCGCCATCAGCAACATCGTCTCCAACATCGATATGATCGTGGAGAACATCAAGCTGATCTCCGACGAGGTCTACGAGGGAGAGGGCCTGGCCCACGAGCTGATCTACAACGACGAGTTGGCCCAGTCCGCCACGGAGATCTTCTCCAGCGCCAATGATTCCTTCCACAAGCTGGGAGAGATCGTGGGCGACCTGCAGACCGGCAAGGGTCCATTGAGCCGTATCCTCTACGATGAGGAGTGGTCACAAGGAATCGACGCTGTGATCTCGGGGGCCGAAAAAGTGATCGACGATGTCTCTGAAGGGTCGGGAATTCTGAGCGCAATTCTCTACAACGAGGAGTGGCCGCAGAAGATTTCAGCCCTCTTGGATTCGGCGCAGGGAATCGTCACCGACGCTCGTGTAGGCAAGGGACCGCTCGGTCTGATCCTCTCCGACGAAAAGCTCCGCGACGACCTCGCCAGAACGGTATCCAATTTCGCAAAGATCTCCGAGGACATCGGCGTGGTGAGCCACAACCTCGCCGAAGGCCGGGGACTGCTGGCTATGTTGCTCTCCGACGAAGAGATCGCCATGAAGGTCAGAAAGCTCCTGGAGCAGATCATGATGTCCGTCGAGGACGCTCGTGAAGCCGCTCCCCTAGGCTCTCTGGGCTCGTTCCTGTTCGGGACGATCTAGCCGAGAGAAGGATTCGGGGAAAACAAGACCTCCTCAGACAGCCCATCGCTTAGCGTGGGACGCTGCATTGCCGCACCAGTGAGCAGCAGCAGTTCCCTTCACGGCTGTTGCGGCTGCAGTGTCCTGATCTCGTGCAAGCAGCGGCAGCCTGGTGCGCAGCCCTACTGCTTTGATTCGTGTCAGGAAGAAACAGCCATCCTGGCGCGAGCGCCAGATTCCTCAAGGGACTAACATACGATTCAAGATTTCCTCTCGCCAAGACGCCAAGACCGCCAAGGAATTTTTGGGGTATCGAGGCTATTCTCGAGACACGAGGATCGCAGCACCAACGACCTCTTTACCTATCGCTTTATCGCCTTTTCTTGGCGCTCTTTGCGGCTTTGCGAGAGTTCTTGCTTCCAGTCTCGAGAGCGAAGGTTAGGTAGAAGCCGCCTTGCTGACACGTTTTTTTTCGGTTCGTACGGTGATGATACAAAGCAACCCGATAATCCCACATCCAACACCCAGCAGAGCGTAACGTCCCCACCCCTCCATCGCCGCCGCCACGGCGCCGAGCCCCGCGCAGAGTATCGCCACCCCCCAGAGCAGAAGCACCGCCGCGGCCGCGGAAAAGCCGCCCCGCACGAGGCGATGGCTGAGATGGCGATCGTCCCCGAGGTAGACCGCCTTTCTTGCCTTGAGCCGCATGGAAACCACAAAGAGGGCATCGCCCAGTGGCACAGCCAGAATTAGGACCGCGGGGATGAAGAGCACGACTCCGCCGCTCACCGACCCGATATCCTGCGGCGTGAGCGCCGGCGGCCAGGTGATCAGAGCCAGCCAGAACCCGATGAAGTGCGAGCCGGCGTCGCCACCGAAGACCCTGGCCCGCGGGTAGTTGAAGGGTAGAAAAGCCAGCACTCCCCCGGCCAGGATCGAACCGGTGAGCCGCAGGAACCTGGAGGGGCCGGGCAGGGCGCAGAGTGCGACAACGCACCCGATGACGGCCAGCCCTCCCATCAGTCCGTTGATGTTGTCGGAGAAATTGAAGGCGTTCGTCACCGCCAGCAACCACAGGAGGAGGATCGGTACCAGGATCAGAGCACCTCCGTCGCCGGCCGGATCGAGGAAGTCGAGGCCGATTAGAGCCGGCGCCGCCAGTAGAGCCGCCAGGATCTGCCCGGTCAGCTTGGCTCCTGCCGACAACCCGCCCCTTGGTTTCAGAATATCGTCGGCGAGACCGGTGGCGAACACGAGGGAGCCCGCTGCCACGAGGAACCAGACCTCTTGCCGGCCGGCATCGAACCTCGCGCCGCCCGCCGCCCCCGAGCCGCAATCGATCACGGACAGCCACGCGATCAGGATCACGATGAAGGCGAGGAAGACCGCCAGCCCTCCTGACAGAGGAACCGGTATCGCATGGCGCTTGCGGCCCCCCGGCAGGTCGACGAGGCCGCGCCGTAGAGCCCACATGCGACAGAGCGGCAAGCAGGCGAGCGTCGCCAGAAAAGCAGCCCCCGCCGCGGTGAGGTCGGCCAGCGCGACGGCAAGCGCTGCCGGACAGCAGAGATCAGGGCTCATCGTCCGACCTCGTCTCGTCGAGGGCTTTCATGCGCGCACCGCGCTCCCGCACGAGCAGCTCCCATTCGCGCAGGGCAATGTCGAGATCGGCACCCAAAACCTTGGCGAAAGCCCCGTCCAGGGTAGTGCCCGGCACGCTAAGCTCCCCGAAAACGCGGGACATGTCCTGCCATGTCCACATCTTCTCCTGGAAGACGAAATGGCCCAGGGTTACGAGCACCTGCAGCCCGTCGAGGTTCCACTCCCGGTACTGGTCGGCCCACAGCCCGCGGTAGCAGAAAGCATCCCAATCCCGCAGGAGGTCCAGGGAGAGCTCCTTCCGCTCGAAGAGGCGCGCCGCCAGCGGATAGGCCTCACGCAGCTCGTTGTTCAGCGATCCCGCCTGAGTACGATCCATGTAGACCGCCAGCGCGTACTCGAGGAAGCGTTTGTCGTTGTCGAAGCAGCGCCCCCTGCGTGTCCTGTCGCCGCCGCTGAGGCGGTGCAGCGCCAGGTGGGTCAGCTCCATGCAGATCTTGCCGCGCGCCACGTCGGACCGGAGGAACTTGGAGACCATGATCGCGTTGCGCTCGATATCGAAGGCGGCGTGCGGGCCGTCGATCAGCTCCACCGTTACGGTCACCGGCAGTGCGCCTGGTAGCGCCCCGTCGACGACCTCCCAGAGCGATTCGAAGGATGGCAACGGACGATTTTCGGTGTCGATCATGTGGCTGCCAGTCGCGGTACAGCCCGCGCCGACGACCAGCAGAACGGCCAGGAGCAGGGTCCAATGTGCGATCTGACACGGACGCATATCCCGCTCTTCGGCATGGTGTTTCGATTCGATCATCACCCACCTCTCTTCGGGTTCTGTGCATTCAACTGGCGATAGAGGTTTTCATAGAGACGCTCGTGAGCCCCAACAACTTGCTGCGCCGTTGGAATGTCGGCAGCGCACTGAAGCGCCCGGGCAGCCAGCCTGCGCCCCAACTCGGGGGCGCGGCAGAGGGTCACGACCGCCTGCGCCAGCTCGTCCGGAGAGCCGGGATCAAAGAGCAGTGCCGCGTCGCCGTGGGTGAGCACATCGGTCACTCCAGGCAGGCGCGAGGCGGCGATGGGAACCCCGGCGGCGGCAGCCTCGAGCATCACCGTGGGCAGCCCCTCCTTTAACGAGGGTAGAACGAGTAGATCAACGGCTCTGAGCACACGTCCCACATCATCGCGCTGTCCCAGCAGGAGCAGGGCGCGTCCCTCCGGGCGGCGGGCGATGAAGCGCTCGATCGCGACGCGCCCGGGACCATCTCCGACGAGCAGAATCTTGAGCTCCGGGATTTGGGCCAGCAACCGCGGCAGGGACCGAAGAAGAAGATCGTGCCCCTTGATCGGAACGAGCCGGCCGATGACCGCGGCCAGGGGCAACCTGCCGAGACCGAGCTCCTCGCGCAGCCCAGGTCCGCTGCCCGAACCCGACGGTATGCGCGATCGGTGTCCGCCTGAGGGGATCACGACATATTGCTGCAGGCACCCCACACCGTGCCTTGCGAGCAGTTCACGCCTCACGGAAGGCGTTACGGCAATGAGCACGTCGGTGGAACCTGCCAGCCTGCGCTCGAGCTCGCGGAAGACCGAGGACTGGAGGGGACTGAAGTAGCTGTCGAGCACGTGACCATGGTAGGTGTGAACGATCTTCAGGGGAATCCCCGACCAGAGCGCGGCCAGCCGACCCAGGAATCCCGCCTTCGACGCATGGGTATGTAGAATGTGCGGCCTGAATTTTAGGATGAGGGAGCGCAGCGCCAACAGAGCATGGAGATCTCTCAAGGGGCGTAGAGGACGTCCCAAGTGGGGAATGTCGGCCAGCTCGGCACCGCGATCCTCTATGCCCCGCGACAGATCCCCTTCGCCCGCGCCGGATCGCCCTGTTGCCACGATGGTGTGAAACTTGCGGTGCGGCAGGCCGGCGGTCAGGTTGAGCACACACCGCGCGGGCCCTCCAACATTCATGCGACTGATGACCCGGAGCACCCTGATCCTTGCACCCGAAGGCCCTTGCGGGCTCTCATCCTGCCTGCGCTGTTCCATGGTCCGGTCGCTCTCTCCCGGCAACAGGGGAACACTCGTTCAGATCGTAACATGGGAGGGTGAGCAGCGGGGTTCGCCTCGCTCCAGGAAGGTATCGATGGTAGGGGAGACGGGATTCGAACCCGTAAGGTCTTTCGACCACGGGATTTTAAGTCCCGAGCGTATGCCAGTTCCGCCACTCCCCCAAAAAAATGGAGGCGGCACCCGGACTCGAACCGGGGATGACGGATTTGCAATCCGTTGCCTTAGCCACTTGGCTATGCCGCCTGTCTCAACTCGCTCCTGTCTAAGATCGGATCAAAGCGCACATTAACAAATGCGTTCGGCAAGTCAAGGCTCTTATCCGCTTCCGACCCATTATTCCACTAGGATCGACAACGCTCCTTTTCGGCGACAACGGCCAGGGTCCCGGCAGGTGGAAAAGGGTGGACCGTAAGTGCCCTTGCCGATAGAATACACCACGCTGATTGCTGATCGTCTCGGCGCTGTGATCGATCTCGTCGACGCTCTCTTTCAGCACTTTTTGATCTGCTCATCTCCATGACCCGTGGAGGCAACGTGTACGACCTAAACAGCGAAAAACCACAGACCGCGTATCTACTCGGGATCGGGCTGGACAGCGAGAAAGGTCCTTTTCGTGTCACCCGGGGCGAAGACTTTCAGATCCTGGGAGGATCGGAGAGGACCCATCGTCGCATGCAGGAAAAGATCCTGCATCTCGAGGAAGAGCTCTCCAAGGAGGGGCGCTCCATCGGCGGCCTCGAAGCCGACGAGTTCGAAGACGTCGCCAGAATCCTCAAAGAAGGCTGAATAGCATGCGATCTTGAACCCACCCGACGGGACACTATCTTACATACAGCAGTGTTCCGCTGTTGTTCATTCATCCACTCACCTTCTCGAACACCGACAACACCCGTGTGATCTCATCCTCGCTGTTGAAGGGCCCCAAAGAGAGGCGGAACGATCCAGTCTCGATCGTTCCTGCCGCGTTGTGTACCAGAGGAGCGCAGTGCAGGCCGGCACGGCCTTTAATGCCGTACTCCCTGTCGAGCAGCGCGCCCAGCTCGTAGGGATCCAGCCCTGGAATGGTGATTGAAAACACGCCTTCCTGCAGGATCGGATCACGGGGACCGTGCAGAACGACTCTTTTCATCTGCTCCAGCCCCTCCAGGAAGCAGCGCGTGAGGCCCAGCTTCAAGCGGTGGATCTCATCCAGCCCGCGCTCGAGGAGATAACCCAGGGCGGCTCCCAGCCCGGCGATGCCCGGCAGATTGTGGGATCCCGCTTCCCAGCGGTCGGGATAGTCCTCGGGCTGTACATCCGATTCCGACCGGCTTCCCGTTCCGCCCTCGCGCAGCGGTAACAAGTCGATCCAATCTTCGAAATAGAGACCGCCCGTACCGAGAGGTCCAAGTAGCCCCTTGTGCCCGGGAAAAGCGAGCAAATGAACCCCCAACGCCTGTGGGTCGATCGGCCGCGAGCCCATGGTCTGGGCGGCGTCGAGGAGGAACAGGATTCCGGCATTGCGAGCAATCCTGCCGATCTCGGCCACCGGATTGAGCGTGCCCATCACGTTCGATGCGTGCAGGGTGGCGATCATCCGGGTTCTGGGGGTCAGCGCTCGCTCCACGTCGTCGGGATCGACGAGCCCCGCAGGGGAGCAGGCAACGCGGTTCACCGAGATGCGTCCCTCCTGCTCCATGGCTCGCAGCGGTCTCAGGATCGAGTTGTGATCGAGCTGCGTGGTGATTACATGATCCCCCTCACGCAAGATGCCCTTGAGAGCCATGTTGATCGCATCGGTTGCGTTGAGCGTGAACACGACACGTCCCTGGCGCACCCCGAGCAGCTCGAGCAGCCGGGCGCGGACCGACTCGAGGATCTCGCCGGCCTCGAGCGCCTCCTTGTAGGCACCCCGGCCGGCCGAGGCGCCGATATTGCGCATGTAGGAATCGACGGTTCGGTAGACGGCCTCCGGCTTCGGAAAGGAGGTCGCGGCATTGTCCAGATAGATCGGTGGAAAGTTCTCAGAGCTCATCGCACCAACACAAGAGCAGACGTTTTAGACTATGAATTCCGAACATCGCACGTTCGTGGAGGGAGGCTGAGCTCCTGCACCTTTCACGTGGACAACCCCCACTGGATCAGCACCAAGTTCTCCCGGCGCTCGCGCCCCACCGTGGTCGACGGTCCGTGCCCGGAATAGACGACCGTCTCGTCATCGAGGGACAGGATCTGGTCCTCGATCGATTTTGCGAGGGTTGCAGTATCGCCGCCGGTCAGATCGGTGCGTCCCACGCTCCCGCGGAAGAGGACATCGCCGACGATGATCACATCGCGATCGACGCGGATGATGTGTGACCCAGGCGAGTGTCCCGGAGCCGGTAGGAAGGTCAGGAGGGTGTCGCCCAGCCGGAGCTCCAACTCCCTATCGAGATAGGCGGTGATCTCAGGTGGTTCCACAGGCGGCAGACCGAAGAGCCCCGGGGCCTCGTTGAGATGGCTGCCCAGGAGGATTTCATCCTCCTTGCCAGCCATCAGCCCCAGGCCGAGGCGGCGGCTCATCTCGGCGGCTGCGCCGATGTGATCGATGTGGCAATGGGTCGCCAGCAGGTACTTGACGGTGGCTCCCGATTTTTCAATCATCGCCGAGATGATGTCGGGATCACCACCAGGATCGATGAGCGCGGCTTCGGCGCCCTTATCCTCGATCACCAGGTAGCTGTTGGAACTGAAAGCGCTGACTTCCGCGCTGAGAATCTTGGCCATGTTCGGCTTCCTCCGTCGACGCCTCGGACCTGCAAACGATCGATGCGCGCCGCTTGGGTCTGGCGAGCGCGCCTGAAGCTCACCTATAATAGTCACTGCACAATGTGATGCAAGTCAAGTTCCCCGTCCCTGGCAGACGGGCTCTCGGGAGTGTCCGGCATGACGGTTCGCGCGCCACGCTTTTTTTGTCCCGATGCGCTTCACGGCGACCGCGCCGTTCTGACCGATGAGGAGGCGCGCCACGCTCTGGCCGCCAGACGTCTGGCGATCGGTGATGCGGTGGAGCTCTTCGATGGTCGCGGTACGGCGCGGATGGGAGAGATCGAGAGATGCGACCGGAGGAGACTGACCGTACGCTTCGTCGAGGCCGAGCAAAACGAACCCGTTGAGCACCACCTCCTGACGATCGCCCTGTCGCCGCCCCGGGGAGACCGCATGGCTTTCGCCGTGGAGAAGCTCTCCGAGCTGGGCTGCCACACCATTATGCCCGTCGTCTTCCAGCGAAGCCTGGATGCCGGTGTGACCGCCGGCACCGGCAAGATCCGCAAGTGGCGGCGCAGGCTGATCGAATCGGCCAAGCAGTGCGGGCGCAACCGGCTGGCCGAGATCACCGAGCCGCTCCCGCTCGCCGAAGCTCTCGAGCAGTTCTCCGGTGCCGATCTGCTCCTCTTTCTCGACTGTCACGAGGAGACGACGAGGCTGAACGACCTGCTGCGACGCAACGCGTGTCATGCCTCTCGAACCGTCATTCTGGTGGGGCCCGAGGGTGGTCTGACCGCCGAGGAACGGTGCGTCATGATCGATCGGCAAGGTCGGCCGGCGCGGCTCTGGAACCATGTCCTGCGCATCGAGACCGCCGCCCTCGCTGCCGCGGCGCTCTACAACGGTCACAACGATTCTACCGGTTGCAATGGCGAGGGCAGGGATCCACGCTGATCCTTCTCATCAGTCCGGCTCCTCGTCCGGCGTCCCCTTCGACCCCGCTGCTGGTTCGGCGAGGAGCGAACGCAGGCTCGTGACGCGATAGTCCTGCGCACGCTCAGGAAAACGTCGTTCGAAGCTCGTCAAGCAGTCGCGGCAGGCCTCGGTACGCCCGAGCCTGAAACTCAGCTCGGCCAGCTTGATATAGGCCTCGGGCAGATCGACCTCCAGCTCCTCGGCCAGACGGATTGCCTCACGTAGCTGTCGCTCGCCTTCATCGAGTTTTTGGGATAATACCAACGCCAGCCCCAGTTGGTGGTGGGCGAAAGGATTCCCTGGCAGTAAACCGAGCGACGCCTCCAGTTTCGCGACCGCCTCCTCGGCGCGGCCTTCCTCGAGTAGATGCGAGCCCTCCACGAAGAGCTCCCGCGCCAGCCTCGAAGCATCTTTCTCGTGCGGCTCGCCAACCTCCGCCGTGGCGCCGGCACGCCGATGCTCGTCGAGGATCCCGGTGACCGCGGTGAGATCGACGTCCTTGGCGGCCAGCACGACGGCTTCCTCGAAGAGCGCCAGCGCCTGCGGCTGTTTGCCGCCGATCAGCTTCTTGTAGCCCACGCTGATCAGGGTGCTGCCGAGCAGCGTCGCGGCCTCGTCGTTCTTCGGCTCGGCCCGGCAGAAACGGCGCAACGCGTCGAGCCCGCCTTCCAGGTCGCCGCCTTGGATCAAAAGCCGGGCGCGGTCCAGACAGAGCACAGGATCGTCTGGCCGCCAACGAAGCCCCTCGGTCACGAGGGCCAGAGCCCCCGCCTTGTCGTCCTGGCTCTCCAGCATGCGGGCCATCAAGGCCAAGGAACGGCTCAGCGTCTCGCGACCTCCGGCAACCTCGGAATCGAGCGACAGGGCGCGCCGCAAGACGGCCAGTCCCTTGTCGTGCTGAGCCAGGTAATCGAACAAGAGTACGCCCTCGAGCAGCAGGCCTTCCGCCGACTCCGGAGCCAGAGCCAGCCCGTCCTCGAGAGCGCGCTGCGCCTCCTCGACCTCGGAGACGGTCAGGTAGATCCGGGCGATACCGAAGGCGAACCGGGGATTCTGCGGATCGGCTCGCCGGCCGCGCTCGAGAAGGGTCATGCCCTCGACCCAGCGTCCCTGGTCGGCAAGCAGGCGCGCGAGGTCGAGGAGCACCTTTGATGCGCCGGGGTTGCTCTCCAGGGCTTTGCGATAGAGCGACTCCGCCGTCGCGCGACGCGCCTCCGCGGTCCCGTAGTCGCCGGCTCCGAGCAGGATCGCCCGGCCACGTGCGTGAAGCGCAAAGGCCTGGTTTTGGTCCTCGTCGGCAAGCCCTTCGAGCAGCGCAAGCGCTGCGGCGCCATCTGATCGCTGCAGGCAGGCCTCCAGCTCGATCTCGAGATCGGACCGCGTACCGGCGGTGCTGTCGTGTCCGCAAGATGTCAACTGCAACAGGCTGAGAAGACCTATGAGGCCAAGGTAAGCGACAAAAACTTTGATACATTCCATTCCGCGTCGATCCTCTGCGAAACGATGCCGCGGGCTGGCAACGGCCCGCGCAGACTTGTTCCAGACTCATTGCGCAGTGTATCATGCGACAGCCCCTATTGGGCCTGCCAGCAGAGATATTCTCGTTGCCGTCGGGCAACCATCTGCGACAGGACGGATGCGCGGCACAGCCGTACGAAATCGTTCGAGGAACCTCGCGACCGCGGTCCCAAACCGGCAAAGCGCGGTGTGAGGTTCCCTTCCCGGTGCGGATGAAACCCGCCCTCGAAAAGAGTCGGATGCGGATGAAAACGTATTATTTCATGACCTTTGGTTGCAAAGTCAACCGCTATGACGGCCAACAGATCGTAGAGGAGCTCGATCGCGCCGGCTGGATTGCGACGAGGGAGGCAGCCACTGCCGACGTGGTGGTGGTGAACTGCTGCGTGGTCACCGGTCGTTCGGCAGGGCGCTGCCGGCGTGCCGTGCGCGGCCTGATCCGGCGCAACCGGTGCGCCCCGATCGTGGTGACCGGCTGCTTGACTGAAGACGACGCCAGAGCGATGAGAGAGCTCGATGCCCGGGTCGAGACCGCACAGCCCGGCTGCGGGCTGCAGCTCGTGCGCAACACGCTCGCCACGAGTCCGTGCGACGGCTCCAACGAGGGTGTCCGTGGGCTCAAGGACCGCACCCGGGCCTACGTCAAGGTGCAGGACGGTTGCGATCTCTGCTGCACCTACTGCGTCATACCCAGCATCCGGGGCACGAGCCGTTCGCGGCCGGCAGAGGAGGTCCTGGACGAGGTCGGAAGGCTGATCGCCGGGGGTTACAGGGAGCTGGTTCTGTGCGGTATCCGCCTCGGCGGGTATCGTCATGACGGGCTGCGGCTCGACGGCTTGCTCGCGAAGATTCTCGAGAAGGAGCAGGGTACCTTGCGGATCCGCCTCAGCTCCCTCAATCCCGCCGAGGTCACCGAGGACCTGCTCGACGTGATGGCTCGTGACGGCAGGGTCGCACGCCACCTGCATCTCCCCCTGCAGAGCGGTGACGACCGGACGCTGCGTCGCATGGCCCGGCCCTATCGCGCAGAGAGCTACCTGCGTAAGCTGGAGCTCGTGCGCGAGTTCCTCTGGATGCCGGCGATCAGCACCGACTTCATGGTGGGATTCCCCGGCGAAGACGAGGAGGCCTTCACGCAGAGCCTCGAGGTTCTGCGCGCCTCCGGCGCAGCGCGGGTTCATGTCTTCCCTTACAGCCAGCGCCCCGGGACACCGGCCGCAGCTCTGCCGCAGGTGCAAGACGCGGTCAAAACGGAGCGCGCGGGCCAGACACGACGGTTGGCGGCGGCGCTCAAGGAGAGCTACGACCGCGCCTTTATTGGCACGGAAGCGACCATCCTGCTCGAAGGCCGCCACAGCCCAGCGGGGAGAGGACTCACCTCGCGCTATCAGGAAGTGGATCTCCTGCCGGCGTTGCCTTCGTCACGCGATAACCAGGCGTCCCCGGCGCGGAAAGGCTCCGGTGATTTGGAGCTCGAGCCCGGTCGCTTCATCAGAGTACGGCTCGAGGAGTACGAGGAGGGACGTTTTTCAGGATCGATCGTGGCGCGGCGAGCTGATGGGCAAGAGCGCTGAAAGGGGCGCCGGGCGGGCGCATGGATACACGCAACGAATTCTTCACTCTCAACCGGAGATGCAAAAAAAGTGCAAGACGATCTGAACAAACTACGGGAAACCCTGCTCTATCATCTGGAGACCGAGGAGGTTTTTGGTCTCGACCGCCTTCCCCTGATCGCTTCCCGAGCCCCGCAACTGGAACCTTCCGCGCCGGAGGTTCCCGCACCGGACGTTCCCGCACCGGACACCCCCGCGCCGGACACCCCCGCGCCGGATCCGATCGCCCTGCTGCGCGAGCGGGTCGCCGGCTGCACCCTCTGCCCGCTGCATACAGGGCGCAACCACACGGTTTTCGGTGAAGGCGACCTCGACGCCGAACTCCTGTTCATCGGAGAAGCTCCTGGTCGCGACGAGGATCTCTCCGGTTTGCCCTTCGTGGGCCGTGCCGGCCAGTTGCTCACGCGCATGATCAGCGCCATGGGTTTCGATCGCGAGGACGTGTTCATCGGCAACGTTCTCAAGTGCCGGCCGCCGAACAACCGCACCCCCGCCATCGACGAGATCGCCTGCTGCCTCCCCTACCTGAAGGAACAGATCGAGAGGCTCGCTCCCTGCGTGATCGTCGCTCTCGGCGCTCCCGCGGCCAGAACCCTGATCGATTCCACAGCGGGCATCATGACGTTGCGCGGCAGGGTGTACGATTACCGGTACGACAGGGCGATCCGCGTTGTGCCCACATTCCATCCAGCCTATCTGCTGCGCACACCCGCCGACAAGCCGAAGACCTGGCACGATCTCAAGCTGGCCATGAAAATTCTCGAAAGCGGCGCATGCAGGCAGCCCGCTTCTGCCCGAAAACCATGCTGACAGGCCAGCCGTGGCCTTCGACATGGGCAACCTGAAGCGTGTCCATCGGGTTCGGGGGCGCTATCGGTCCTCGTGTCTCGAGCAAAGCCTCGATACCCCAAAGACCTCTTGGCGGTCTTGGCGTCTTGGCGAGAGGAATTCTTAATTACAGTGTTGGTTTCAAGGGGACGCACATGCGGCGTTTGTTAATTCCTCAGCTCTCGAGCAGCCAGCATGCCGCGTCGTGCTCCTCACCGACGGTGAAGAGCGGAGGTTTTCGCTCATTGCAGCGTGCCATGGCGTGGGGACAGCGAGGTGCGAAAGGACAGCCCCGGCGGCTCTCACCCAAACGCGGCGGATTGCCGGCGATCGAGGGCAGCCTGCCCGCGCGTCCTCCCGCGAGGGAAGGCCGGGATTCGCGCAGGGCGATCGTGTAGGGATGCGCGGGGTGCGCGAAGAGGTTTGCCGTCGCTGCACGTTCCATGATCGATCCGGCGTAGACCACCAGAACCCGGTCGGTCTGGTCGGCGATCAGCCCCCAGTCGTGGGTGATCAGTAAAATCGCCATACCGCGGGCCCGCTTGAGGGTATCGAGAAGGGTCAGGATCTGAGCCTGAATGGTCACGTCGAGGGCCGTAGTGGGCTCGTCGGCGATGAGCACTTCCGGATCGAGGAGCAACGCCATGGCCAGGAGCACGCGCTGGCACATGCCGCCCGACAACTGGTGCGGATAGTCGCGCATCCGGCTGCGGGCGTCGGGAATCCCCATCTCCTGCAGCTTGGCCTGAGCCCGATCCAAGGCGGCGCGGCGTGAGATCCTGCGGTGAATCTTCAGCGCCTCGATCAACTGCTCGCCGATCCGAAGATACGGATTGAGAGCGCTCATGGGATCCTGAAAGATCATCGAAAGGATGCGCCCGCGGATGCGGCGCAGCTCGGCGCGCGGCAGCCTGACGAGGTCTCTCGCGCGCCCTTCACCGCCGGGGTCTGAAAGCAGAACGCGGCCGCGGTCGACCTTCACCCGCCTTGGCAGCAGCCCCATCACGGCCAACGCGGTGATCGTCTTGCCCGATCCCGACTCCCCCACCAGACCGAGACACCGGCCGCGCCTGAGCGTGAAGGAGACCTCATCGAGCAGCGGCACCCTTTCCCGTGCCAGGCGGATGGAGAGGCAGAGACCCTCCACGCTGAGAAGCTCATCCGCGCCGGGCCGGGGTTCCGCCACGTCGGTGCTCACGGAAATCATTCTCCCCGCCCCGACGTACGTGGATCGAGCAGGTCCCGGATCCCGTCGCCCAGCAGGTTGATGCACAGCAGGGTCACGGCCAGCACGGCGCCGGGAAAGAACGCCAGCCACCAGCAGACATTGACCGGCGTCATCACCGCGCAGGCGTCGCTGGCCAGCAGCCCCCAGGAAACGTCAGGCGGCTCAACACCGATCCCGAGGAAAGAGAGAAAGGCCTCGAAGAGCATGATCCGCGGGATGGTGAGGGTCAGGTAGACGATCACGATGCCCACGGTATTCGGCAGAATGTGGCGCACGATGATGCGCAACCGTCCCGCACCTACGGCCTCTGCGGCGCAGACGAACTCGCGCTTCTTGAGCGAGAGCACCTGGCCGCGCACCACGCGGGCCATGGTCAGCCAATAGATGGCGCCGATCAGGACGTAGAGCACGACCTCACGGGAGATACCGCGCGATCGCAGGCTGTCGTCGTACTCCTGGAGGATCGACACCATGTAAATCACCACGAAGATGAACGGCACGGCGTAGAGCACGTCCACGAGCCTCATGAGCGCTTCGTCCACGAGGCCGCCGAAAAAACCGGCGAGGGCTCCGTAGAGCACACCGATCACGAGGCTCACCAGCGCGGCGACGATCGCCACGGTCAGCGAGACCCGGCTGCCCCAGACGATGCGGCTGCAAAGATCGCGCCCCTTGCCGTCGGTGCCCATGAGGTTCCAGAGTTCCAGTTCTCCGAAGAGCGCGCGCCGCAGCCGCGTGCCGACGCCGGCGCCGGCGGCATCGCTTGGTGCTGCGGCGACCTCCCGAAACACCGGCGACGGCGCCAGGTACTGCTCGTCCATCGTTCCTTCCAAGTGGTTGGGCAGGGGCAAGAGAGGCGCGGTTAGCGCCATGACGAGCACGAGACAGCAGCCCAACCCGCCGGCCAGCGCGGCCGGGTGGGTTGACGCCAGCAGGCCGATCGTAGCGCGCGATGAACGCCGCCCGGTCTCCTCGAGGTTCGCGCTCGGCCCGACCGAAGGATCTTGGCTGCCGTTAGCTGGCATCTCCCTTCCCCCCTTCACAGCTCAATCCTCGGATCGATGAGCGTGTAGGCCAGATCGACGAGCACGTTGATGACGTAGACGATCACGCAGTAGACGATGACGATGCCCATGGTCAGGGTGTGGTCCCGATTGAGCGCGGCGGTGACGAAAAAATCACCCATACCTGGGATGGCGAAGATCTTCTCGATGACGAGTGAGCCGGTCAGGATCCCCGCCGCCGCCGGCCCCAGAAAGGAGACCACCGGCAGGAGCGCACCTCGTAGCGCGTGGATCAGAACGACATGGGACTCGCGCAATCCCTTGGCGCGCGCGGTCCGGATATAGTCCTCGCCGAGCACATCGAGCATTCCCGAGCGGCACAGGCGCGCGATGTTCGCGGCGAAGGGCGCGCCGAGCGCCAGAGCGGGCAGGATCAGGTGCTGCCATGATCCGAAACCAGCCGCCGGGAGCAGGCTCCATTGGAACGTGAAGAGCATGATCAAGAGGAAGGCGAGCATGAAGTTGGGCAGGGCGATTCCCAGGGTGGCCAGGATCATGATGAACGCGTCGAGGGCACCGCCGCGCCGCACCGCTGAGATCACCCCCGCGCCGACGCCTAAGACCAGGGCGATGGTGAGCGCGAGCGTGCCGAGCACCGCGGAACGGGGCAGCGTCTCGGCGATGATCTCGTTCACCGTGTAGTCGCGCATCTTCAGCGACGGCCCCAGATCGAAGCGCAGCACCACACCGGAGAGGTAATCGACATACTGGGTCAAGGGGGGATCATCGAGATGGAACTTCTCGAAGAGGTTGCGCTTGATCTCCGGCGGAAACTCGCGCTGCATGTCGAAGGGGCCGCCCTTCACCGTACGGGTCAGAAGGAAGGCAACTGTGATCACGACCCAGAGAGTGACCACGAACCCCAGCAGGCGCCTGAACAGATAGAATATCATGACCCCCCCGAGCGGCGCAGATACTTGAGGGGATGCACATCGAGGAGATTGTCTGCATATCCCTCCCAGCAGGTCTTGATCATGTTGGTCGTCGTGCGATAGTAGAGCGGCGTGATCGGCAGCGCTTCCAGCAGGATCGTCTCCGCTTCGGCCAGCAAGCCGGCGCGCCTTTCGGTGTCCATCTCCGAGGCGGCGCTTTGCAGCAGGGCGTCGTAACCAGCGGAGCCCCAGCCGGTGCGGTTGTTGCCGCTGCCCGAGGCGAAGACCTCCAAAAAGTTGCTGGGATCGAGGTAGTCGCCCACCCACGAGCAGAGCACGATGTCGTAATCGAGGGTCGACTGGGAGAGAAAATAGACCTTGCGCTCCTGGCTGGCGGGGTGCACGCGGATGCCGAGGTGGCGGCGGAGTTGCATGGCGATCACCTCGGCTAGATCGCGGTTAGTCTCGCCCATGCTGTAGAGCAGCCGCAGTTCGGGAAAACCTTCACCTGCGGAATAGCCGGCACGTGCCAGCGCGACCCTAGCCGCTGACGGTTCACATCCGGCTACGCAGGCCGGTTTATAACCTGGAATCCCAGGTGGCACAAAGGAGGTCGCCGGAGTCTGGTCCCCTTTCAAGACGCCGTCAACGAGCTCGCGCCGGTCGATGGCCAGGTGGATGGCGCGCCGCACAGCTTTTTTCTCGAGCGGCGCGCAGGTCGTGTTGAAGCGTAAAAAGTTGGTTCCCAGGTTGAGCGCCTCGCTGAAATCGGGACGCTCCCTCAGATCGGCGATGGCGATCGGCGGCACCACGTTGATCCAATCCACGTCTCCGGTCAGGTAGAGATTGAGCGCGGTGATCGGCGACTCCACAGCCAGGGCGTCGATGGTGTCGAGGGCGACCTGCTGGCTGTCCCAGTAGTGCAGGTTCTTCTCCAGCCTGATGCGATCCTTGATCCTCCGTTCACGCACGCGGAAGGGCCCGTTGGAAACGATCTTCTCCGGTTTTAGCCACTCCTTCTCGCCGTGCTCCTCGATGCAGCGCCGGTCCACGGGACAGAGGGGATAGATTGCCACGAGATAGAGGAAGAAGGGACAGGGAGCTCTGAGCCGCACGATGAATGTGCGCGCATCAGGTGCCGCCAGCCCGAGAGCGGTCTCCCCGCCACGCAGTCCCTTGGAGTACGCCTCGGCCCCTTCCACCACCGACCACAGGAAATAAGCGTAGGGCGCCGCCGTCTCCGGCGCCAGGAAGCGCCGCCAGGAGAACAGGAAATCGCCGGCGGTGAGCGGTGTCCCGTCGGACCAGCGCGCGTCCTCGCGCAGAAAAAAGGTGTAGACCCGCCCGTCGGCCGTAAACTCCCAGCGTTCAGCAACTCCAGGCCGCGGCTCGAGCGTCACCGGGTCGAGGGTCACCAGCCCCTCGAAGAGCGCCGTGATGATGCGCCCCTCGGAGAAGGCTGTGGATATGGCCGGATCGAGAGACGCCACCTCGCCCTGGTTGACAAAGGTGAAATCAGCCTCTCCCTCGATCGCCAGCGACTGGACCAGAAAAAAAGCGACCCCGGCGGGAGCCAGGAAGAAGAGCACGAGGAGCAGGTTTTTGAAACGATCAAGAAGCCACATTGACAGCAAAATCGTCTTTCAAGATCGCCAGCAGCTCATCGAAGGCTGCTATGCGATAACGGGGCGCAGAGTTCCCAACAGACCTGATCGAGGTGCCCGCCCGCTGGATCAGGACGGTGACCATGCCGATGTCGTGGGCCGGATCGATATCGTTGATCGGATCGTTGCCGACGTAAATGGTCTCTTCGGGCCGAATTCCAGATCGATGACAGGCCTGCAGAAAGAGCTTGGGATTTGGTTTGGAGATCCCGATCTGATCGGAGATGAAAATCGACCGGGGATCGATGTACCGGTAGAGGTCGAGGCGGATGAGCTTCTCGGCCTGCTTGATCGCCAGCCCTGCGGTGATGACGCCCAGCAGCAGCGGTGTGTTGTTCAGGGCTTGCAGCGCATGCACAGCGTCGGGAAAGGCATGCAGCTCGTCGTACTTGGTCTGGTGGTAGCCGATGACGCCGGCCGCTACGATCAAAACAGGGTTGATGCCCTCGTAGGTCGTGGCCGGGATGCGCTGCAGCAGCTTGTCGAAATGATGCGCATGATTCGAGGTAAACTCGCGGATGATCTCGTTCAGCTCTTGGAGCGCCTCGTCGACGTTCACGCGCAATCCGATGTCGATCATCGACTGGATCGCGTTGCGTCGCGCCTTCTGAGCGAACTCGGTTGTGGAAAAGAGGGTGTCATCGATATCGAAGAACACCGCCCTCAATGGTGTCGATCCCGTCATTGTCATCGTGCCTTTCGCCATCTCCTGCTGTCTGTGACTATACTCTATAAGCCTTTATCCAGCCAAGGATGAAAGGGGCACAAAAAAAACGGTCTCTTCGATCCTTTGATTGACTGAGGATTTGGCAACCCCGGTGAGGTCAAAGATCGGTTGAAGATGAGTCAGAGAATCTGAAGTTGTTTTGAACTGAGCCCTTACATAAAACAGGGCGGCGCCGGAATCTCGTGATCCCGGTGCCGCCCTGATCAAATCGTCTCGAATGTTACGTTTTGTCGGCTCAGTTCGACGCGAATGCCGCGTTGCGGATCGAGTTCATGTCGGTGATATTGGCCTTGGCCAGAATGATCAGGTTCTTGGTCTCGTCATCGATGCCCTTCTGGCTGAAGAAGAAACTGATGATCGGGATCTTGCTCAGGATCGGTGTTCCGGCCTTGCGGTTGATGTAGCGGATCGACTTGAGCCCGCCGAGGACGATGTTGCCGCCGTCGGGGACCACCACGGTGGCCGACGCCGTCGAGACGTCGAGCTCAGGCATCTGGAAGGTGATCTGTTCCGACTGGCCGCCGAGGGTCGTGGAGAAGTTGCGCAGGTCGATGAGCTCGGCCACCGTTGCCTGGACCTCCAAGGTAATATACTTGCGGTCGTAAGACACGGTAGGCTTCACGTCGAGCACGATCCCTTCCTGGATCACACCCACATTGGGATTGCCGATGAAGGCGCTGTTCGCCACGTCGACATCAAAGCCCTGGATATAGGAGATCTGATTGATCACCGTGATGTAGGAGCGCTGGGTGTTGAAGACCGTGATGATCGGTGAGGTGATCTCGGTGGCGTTGAACGACTTCTCCACGGCCCGCACCACCAGGTTGAACATGGTGTCGTCGAGCAAGGAGAACTGGAAGGCGCCGCCGCCGATGGTGCTGAGCAGGTCGCCGAGCGGATTGGTGAAGGTGCTTTCGTTGCGGAAGCGGATGTCGCCGTCGCTGTTATCGTTGAAGAAGATACCCGCCGAGGGATTGGAGCCGGGTGATCCGTCGCCCTGGTTGTCCCAGCCCCTGGAGGAGGCGTCTTCGTAGCCGCTGGTCACATTCATGGGCACCTCGGGGCTCTTGCCGTCTCCGCCCAGGCCACGGAAATCGGCGCCGATCTCCTGCAGGAAGGCTTTGTTGATCTCGATGAAACGGCTCTGAATGGTGACCACGCTGCTCGAGAAGCGGCGCAGGTCGTCGAGGAACGCAGCCACTTCTCGCTGAACCTCGTTGGTGTGGATCACGAGCAGGCTGCTCATGTCCTGAGAAATGTCGATGTTGTACTGGTCGAGGTCCCAGCTCTCGCGGGCGATGTTTTCGCGGATCAGGTTGAGCACCTCTTCAGGCGGGATCGGCTGTTGCTTCTCGAGCTCGCCGCCGAAGATCGAGGTCTCGGCATCCTCGCCGGCCTCGCCGGGAGGAGTGATCTTGCCGATATCGGGGCCGCGGAAATCGGTCAACCCGAAGGCGATGTCCTGGATCGGGTGGACCCTGACGACCGCCTCACCCATCGATTTTTCCTTGTTCGTGATCACCACCGCGCCGTTCTGCACGATCCAGGTCAGGTTCTCACCGACCTGCTCGGCGATGATATTCAGCAGCGACTCCACGCTGAGGTCGGTCAGGTCGCGCAAGGTGACCGTTTCGCCGGAGTCGTCGATCTCCTGCTTCACTTCGGGATCGACAATCACGGGGATCGCAGTCAGCGTGGTGATCCAGTTGGCCACGGCGCCGATCTCTTCCTCGTCGAAGTTGAAGTTGGAGCGGGTGTTCTTGAGCTTCAGCTTGAGCTCGATGGTCTCGGCATCCTCGAGCTCTTCGATGCCGAGGCTCTTGATCGACGAGCGCATCTGGGTAATCTTGGCCCATGTCTCATCGTCGGTTTCGTTGAGGATTCCGAAGTAGGGGATCCTGGTCTGCTCGATCTCTTCCTCCCACTTGAGCCAGGCTTCGCGCCGCCTCAGGAGGTAGTCTTCGCGATCACGAGAGCGGCGACCGTTCTCGATGTCCTCGATCAGGTCGAGCGCCATCTGGTTCTTGCGGTCCAGGATCAGAACCTTGTTGACGAGCTCTTCAGCCTTCTCGAACTCGAGGTTCTTCATCTTGTCCAAGGCCTGCTGCAGCAGGAGATTCTTCTGGTACTCGAGCTGCTCGCGCTGTGCTTCCTCCTCGCTGCGGATCACCTCGAAGGCTTTCTGCTCCTGCTCGCGGCGCAGGATGTCGCGCTCCTCGTCGCGAAGCCGCCTGGCCTCGGCGAGCTTGGCCTCCGCATCAGGCTTCAGCGTGCTCCAATCGACGTTGTAAACGTCCCAGTTGATCTGGTTGAGAACGCGCTCGAAGAAAAGGACGGCTCGCTCGTAATCGCCGCGGTCCATGAGCTTCTTTCCGTCCTCGAAGGTGGTTTGAGCTCCGAACTTGAGCTGCTGTTTGCGCACCTCGAAGCGCTCGGTGGCCCGCCGCTTGACGTCGGAGATCTCTCCAGCGGTCTTGCCCAGGAGAGCTTCGATCTCGCTCATCGACTGGAGCACATCGCTGTTATAAGGATCAATCTTCAGAGCTTCCGAGAGCTGGATTTCAGCTTCGTCGTACTTGCCCATCTCTTTGAGCTCGTTGGCGTTTTCGAGGAAACGCTGCACGAGGATCTGGTTCTTCTGCTGGATCAGCTCCTGCCTCTTACCGATGTCGCTCATGATATCGTCCTCGTCCTGTGGCGCGTAGAGAACGATGTCGAACGACTCGCTGGAGTACGCCGGCTGATCCGAGGCGGTTTGCGAACCGTCCGGAGAGGTGAGCGAACATGCACTGACCAAAATGGCCAGCAGGAAAACAAAGCACGCGATCTGGATATTCATTCTCGTCTTCAAGGTGACCCTACTCCGTTCTAAAATAGAAAAAGTCCCCACACTACTGGAGTTTTTCTCGAGGGAAAAGGGATGATGTGAAACGGATTTAAGTGTTTAAAGCCTAATGATTTAGAGAACGTTTAGATAGACGCGCTATCATAGCAGTGAAATCAAGCGACGTCAAGCACAGTTTCAAAAATAAAGCCCGCCGGAGAGTGAATAATGCCTTGAGCAGCATCGAGTTAAAAAGGGCATTGAGTCCACTGTCAACAATCCACTCCAGGCGCTCCACTTCTCGACCGAGAGCCGGTCTACAGGACGCCCCCTCTACCGGGGATCTCGTTCACACCAAAGAATGCCACGCGAAACATGCGGCTCGAAGGCAAGCTGTGACCCGAACAGTGATCAAAAACCACGTTCCAGTCGGTTGAGTTCTCTCCTGTAGTGCTCCTCGAGCTCTGATTGATTCAGAGATTTATAGATGTGGATCATTTTTTGTAACAGTCTGCGATTATTTTGATTCAATTCAAGTGATTTTTTGAAGCTTTCGAGACCGGCCTGCAGGTCGAAGAGCGGGTTTTCTCGACCGTTCGAACCATTGGTGGTGAAAAGATAGCCGTACAGCTCGAGCGCCTTGGGATCGCCTCTGCTCGGTGGATGCCGTCGGTCGAGAACCGCCTTGGACTCTTCGAAGCGTCCCAATTGGATGAGCGACCAGACCTGCATGTGCGAGGCGTCAGCGAGGCCGGGATCGAGATGGTAGGCCTTCTCGAAGAGATCACAGGCCTCTTCCATGAGCTTCGAATCGCCCTCCTTCTCGCCCAGAGCCCGCAGGCTGCGCCCCAGCCAGAAAACCAGGCTCGGGTTGCGGGAATCGCGTTGAACGAGATCCTCCAGTATGACACGAGCGCGGTTGTAATGACCTGACTGGCTCAGCTCGACAGCCCTCAAAAATCGATTGAGCAGATCGGCCGCATCGGGAGGATGACGCCGCTTTTGGTTGGCGCTGCGCTCCAGGAAGACCGAACCCGATGCCGCGGTGCCGCCGAAGTAACCTGGCAGGGAATCGAAGAGCTGCCGGCCCGGCTGCGTCAGTTGGCGGGCGCCGTCTCTGCGCCGCTCGAGGAGTTGGGCAAGACGCCTTGCCTCCGGCCCGGCTTCCTCGAGGTTCAGCGGTTCTAGCTCACCAGCGTCGGTTCGCAGATCGAAGGCTTCGATGCGAGCGCCCTGAACGACCTTCCAGGTCTCGCTGCGCAGCGCGGTGAGCTCGGCCCACCTGAAGTGGCGTGAACAGAAGACAGTCTCCATCAAGGCCGGTCTCGGCGCTGCCGGCAGTTCTTCGCCGCGCAGGAGTGCACCCAGTTCGCCCGCTGGCCGCGGAAGACTCGTTCCGCCTGCCCCGGAGAGATCGACTCCGCACATCTCGGGAATCGTCCCCGCGATGTCCAGCAGCCGGATCTGGCGCTTTGGGCGCCGCCCCGCCGTAACCTGCGGACCGCAAACGATCAACGGCACGCGCACCGTTGTATCGAAGAGGAAATAGGCATGAGTCGGCTCGTCGTGGTCGCCCAACCCCTCGCCGTGATCGGAGGTCACGAAGAGCAGCGTGAGGCTCATCAGTCCCAGTTGCTCCAGGCCCTCGAGCAGGCGCCCGATCTGAGCATCGACAAAGGCCACCTCGCCGTCGTAGGGATCTCCGCTCGGCGCGGCGCACTTCGGCTCGTAGGGTATGTGGGGATCGAAGAAGTGCACCCATAGAAAAAAGGGGGACTCCGCATTCAACGTCGCCGCGGCCTCAAGGGTGGTTGTCACGGTCCGGTCCGCGATTGATTCCTCGAGCAACACCTCGGCTTGTCGTTCCTTTGGCCTGAAAAGATACCTCTCAAAACCTTGTTCGAGGCCGCAGCCCGGCGCCAGGGGCTCGGCTGACACGACGGCCAGGGTTTGATAGCCCGCACCACACAGCGCCTCAGCCACGGTTTCGATCTCTTCCGGCACGGCGAAGGGCCGGTTGTCACGCACCCCGATCTGGTGCGGTAGAAGTCCGGTCATGAGCCCGGCATGGGAAGGCAGCGTGATAGGTACCGGCACGATCACGTGATCGAAAAGCATCCCCGAGGCGGCCAGCCTATCCAGGACCGGCGTGGCGCATCCCTCGCCGCCGGTGCATCCCAGCCGATCGGCGCGCAGTGTGTCGATCGTGACGAGGACCACGTTCGGCGGCCGCTGCTGGCCCTCGTGCCGCACGGAACAGGCGGCGAGGAGGAGTACTGCGCCGATACCAATGCCGATGCCGGCGCCGATGACGGCGTAGACGCCGACGGCTCTCGAGCGGGGCCGCAGGTTTCGCAGCCACTCATCGCCAAATCCGGTCATGTTCCGCATCCCCCCGGGAGATCTGGACAAAAAAAGAAAAGACGGTCCCCTAGGAACCGTCTTCTCGAACCGTCATGCGTAGCGGATGACCGGGCCGTGCGACCCGGTACGATCAATCATCGAGCGCGACACCACCAAAGGTGACCTCTTGTATCTTGGCTCTCAGGCATTCGTTGACCACAGCCACAACATGGCCGTACTGAACGCCTTTGTGCGCATAGATCGTGACCTTGGCTTCCGGATCACGCTCACGAAATCCTCTGATATCGTTGTAGAAGTGTTTCAAGCCGCGCATCTTCTTTGTGTTGATTTCGATCGTGAAGCCGAGCTTGACGCTCTCGTTGAGCTTCATTGCGACCTCGATCTTCTCCATCATCTCTTCGGCGGGCGTAGCGTTCACACCCACGTCACGGGGGAGATAGGCCGCCATTTTGCCGTCGAGCAGCTTGAATTTGATGGAACACATGAAAAAGATCAGCAGCAGGAAGGTGACGTCGATCATCGGCGTCATCTGCATCTCGACTTCTTCGCGTGCAGCGTCTTCCGTGACTTTACCCATAACAAACTCTCCACATATTGACCTGGACCATCGCGACAGAAAGACCCGTCAATCGCTGGTGAGATCGGTCTTTTCTTCATCGACAGAGCAGGCCAGCTCGATCTTGTAGATTTTGATCCCTTCCTCACCGCAGATCTGCATGACCTTCTGGACATACTTGAATTCGGTCTCGTTGTCGGCTCTGATCAGGATCGGCTGCTTCGAGGCACCGTCGTCTTCGTGTTCGAAGAGCTGCACCTGCGTAGCGAGATGCTTACGGATCTCGTTGATGCAGTCATCCACAACGCCTCGATCCTTGCGCCGGACGATATAGTGCCCTTTGCGGGTGAGGTTGATGATCATCCGCTTGTCCTCGGGATTTTCATCCTTCTGGCACTGGTCAGCCTTGGGTAGCACGAGATCCTCGAGCTCCTGCTGAGTCAAGTCGGTAACGATCATAAAGAAGATGATCAAGTTGAACACGACGTCGATCATGGGCGTCATGTTCATCTTCAATTCCATGTCCATCTGTTTCGTTTTAGCCATGATGCCTCCCATTCAGGCAGCGACGCGATCGAACCCGGAGGTCTTGATCTCGCGCGGGGGATCGATCGACTACTTGGCCGGCCTGAAGCGTTCGAAGAGATCGCTGGAGACAGCCGAGATCTCCAGGGACTGCTTGACAACTCGGTTTCTCAGAAAAACGAAGAAAAAGGTCATCGGAATCGCCACGATCAGACCGAGCATGGTGGTGATCAGAGCGCCCGAGATACCGCCGGAAAGCTGCGCCGGGTCGGCCTGCCCCTTGGTCGAGGCGATCACGTTAAAGGCCCTGATCATACCCATGACGGTACCGAGCAGCCCGAGCATGGGAGCGACATTGGCGATCAGCGAGAGCCAAGACAGCTTGGCGTGCAGCTTGACGGCCTCTTCTTCGCCGGTCTCCTCGATCGCTTTTTCCATAGCCTCGAAAGAGGCGCTCATCTTGGGCAATCCTGCGGCGACCACATTGGTGAAGTAGTTCGGCTCCGCTTCGCACAGCTCGATCGCCTCCTGGTATTCAGCGGCCTCGAAAAGCGCTTCGATCTCTTCAATGAGGTCGGGAGGAGCCAGCTTGTCTTTACGCATCTCTACAAAATCGCTGATGAAAAGCGCCAAACCCAGGACCGAGAGTATGATGATGACCCAACCGACGGCACCACCGTCCTTGAAGATCTGTCCGAACTTGACGCTCTCACTCTTACTCGTATCCTCTTGCGCAAAGGTAAGTCCTGTCGAAAAAATGAAAACCAAGGCGATCAAACCGATGAAAAAAACTTTCTTGCTAGACATTCGATGTGGCTCCTTTCAACCTCTATCGACTCCTGAAAGGCAGTGAGCAGATCGAACAAACCTCGTGATTGTTGAACTCTACTTCAGTTGCTTTCGCGCTTCCTTGGCCCAGGTCGACGCCGGATAGAGGCTGATGACCTCTTCAAAATAATCCTGGGCTTTCTTTTTGTATTTCGGTTCCTTGTCTTTGAGCTCGAGGCAACATACCCCGAGATAATAAGTAGCTTTGGAGGCTTCCTCGACGATCGATCCGTAGAGCACCTTGGTCGTGGCGAACTCGAGCTGAGCCTCTTTGACCCGCTTCTCGGCGAGGCTGCATTGAGCCAGGCCGTTTTGAGCGCCGGCCTTCGCCTCGATGGGGCTCGAATCGTTCTTCAAGATGTCGTCGAAGAAAGTCTTGGCCTGGCTGTAACGCTTCCTCTGGATCAGAACGGAGCCCTGAGCGAGCAGGTCGAGACCGGCGAGCATCTCCAGCTCCGCCAACACCCCTGGATCCTCGCTCTTACGGGCTTGTTCGCGGCAGAAGGATTCTGAGGACCGGAAGTTGCGCTCCGCCTCGTCGAGGAGATTTCCATTGAGCCTGGCTATCGCCTTGTAGTGTTTGGCCCGGGCTTCCCAGAGGATCCCCAGCTTCTTGTCGTAGGCTTCCTTGCCGAGACGATCATAGGTCGCAACGGCATTTGAAACGTCCCCTTGGGAGGCATAACAATCGGCCAGATTGAGCAGGACCTCGGCATAGAAGCGTGATTTGGGATCGTCGCGCAGAATGCTGTCGTAGGCCTTGATCGCATCGGAGTACTTCTCGGTGCGCTTGGAACCCCAGGCCTGATAAGACAAACCGAGCCAGTAGCGCGAATAAGTCTTGATCCAGTCGCGGACGTTCGACGCTTCGCCGGACAGTTTGAAGGAGTTCACGGCGTTCTCGTAATCGAGATTGTCGTAAAACTTGAGGCCCTGCTTGAAGGAGTGAGGCGCGTCGCCGTAGACGATCTTCACGACTTTGTCGGCGGAGATGCGCTGCTCGGTGGCGATCCCGCGCTTGCGGTATTTGACCTCCTCGAAGTCTTCCTGCGTGACCTTGTCGACCTTGAGCGGCGCCGCGCTCCCCTTGCGCCAGATCTCGTCATCGGCCCGGATCTGGGCGCAGGTGAGGATCATAAGAACGGTCACGATCAGAGCTTTCATCATCATTCGGGACATGAATGAGACTCCGCAATTCTTTGCCTGAGATAAACCGTAAATACTAAAGGACTCCGGAACTGATTTCAAGATTCAAAAATCCATCGGCCCACTCGCGGGACGCAACTGCCGGTCCGATGTCCTTTACCGCTGTCTCTGCTTCTCTTTGATGGCCCTCTGAAGGTACTTGAAAGCTCTCTTCTTCTCGTAACCGCCCAGATCGGGGTGGTAGAGCTCCACGTTCGCGATGAGCTTCAGACCCGTGGCGTAGCAGGCCGCGTCGTTCTGGCCGGCCATGTAGTAGCAGTAGATCGTCTGGAGCTTGGCATCCCACCATTCCGGCTCGTAGGCCTTGTTGACCTTGAGCCTGCGGAGCAGGAACTTCCAGATGCCGAGGGCGTTGTCGAGCCTGATCTTCGAAGTATCGACCCCGGGAGGCGGTACATAGTCGCCCGAACCGGGGATCTCGATATAGTTGTCTCCGTCCTTCTCCAGCCAACCTCCGAGACAAAAAGCGGTGGAACGTAGGATCGAGGGATTCTTGTTATCGTTGTTGAGCAGCTTGATCCAGACCGGCTTGGCGTTCTGAAAGTCCCTGAGCTCGAGAAGGACATCGCCGTAGGAGCGATAGATCGTTTCCTCGATCTCGGCCGTGTACTGGGGATCCTTGAGGAACTCCTTGATGAGGCGCAGGTAGACATCCTTCGCCATGGAGAAATCTTTCAGCTCCTTGTACCAGTCGGCCACGTTTTTCAGATTGATGTAGGAATCGAAGCTGCTCAGCTCGCAGTACTGGAACATGTATTCGGCGCCCTTGCGCAGATAGTCGATATACTTGCGCGACGGCTCTTCTTCGGGATTGCCCCTGACCTTCTCCGCGGCCTGAGCGAACTCCTTGCCGAGACGGTATGCGGCCACCGGAAACCGACTGGATGACTGATACTTGGCCTTCATCTCCTCAAAGAGCTTCTCCGCCCCGAAATAGTCCTCCATGCCGATCTTGGCGCGGAGCCGGAAAAAGATGATGGCGGCGAAGAATCCCTGCTGGGTGTCGTACTCGAACTCGAATCCATCGAGCAGCTTGAAGGCTTCCTCGAATTTCTCCTGGGTCAGATAGATCTCGGCCCGGTAGAAGATCGCCTCGGCCAGGGCGCCCTGGCGGGCCCCTTTCTGCTTCGGCGTGGCGGGCGGCGGTGATGTACGAACGAAGCGATCGAATTCATCGAGCCTTTTCAGCGCCTCATCGTGCTTCCCGAGATCCTCGTGGCAACGGGCCAGATAAATCAGCGATTTCTCGTAGTAGACGCTGGTCTTCTTCACATCCCGGAAGCTGTCGATCGCATCGTTGACCAAGGAGGTACGTTCCTCGTCCTTGGCTGTCTGAGCCCGATCGAACTTCTCTTTGGCGATGAAGTAGAGCAGGTCGGTCTTGACGCCGGCGTTGACCAGAGTCTCACGAGCGGTCTTCATGATGGCTTCATCGTAGGAGTGCTGCGTCTCCTTGAAGCGCTTGCTCGTGGCCAGATACCAGTTGTTGCCGTTGCGGTCGTAGAGGTCCTCGTCGGCCTTGGCGAACTGGGAGAAGAATCCCGCCTTGAACGCCACCGAGGCCTCGAGCGGCCGGCGTAGCTGATCGTAGCACTGTCCGATCGAGTACCAGATCTTGGCGATGTAGTCCTTCTCCTGATCCACCGTCTTCAACGCGTCGAAGACCCTGTAGTAGGCCTTGATCGCTTGATGATATTTCTGTTCCAGCTTGGCTCCTTCGGCGGCCGCGTAGAAGATGTCCGGCGAGATCGTGATACTATCGGCACCCTTTCCGGCGGCCGATCCGGTGGGAGCGCTGGCGAGGAGTTTTTGGATGAAAACCTTGGCTTCATCGCCCACTCTGTTGCCGGCATTGCGGTCGGACACATCTTTGGCCACCTCGGCGGCCAGGTCGACCTTGCCGAGTTGCAGATAGGCATCGGCCTGAACGAGCACGGCTCGATCGCCGATCTGGCTCATCGTGAGCCCGCAGCGCTCGAAAATACTGGAGAGAGCGCCGATCGCGGCCACCGCCGTGTCGTAATCGCTCTGCTCGTTGTGGATGAGGGCTTGCTGCATATAGGCCGATTCAACGAGGTCGGTGATCAGCTTCAGGAATTCGGGTGCAAGGTCTACGTAGGACTCGTCGAGCTTTTTCTTTTCAGGGTCCTCCAGGCTGATGCCGACGTCGGGATCGGTGATCTGCTTGGCCATGTCGAGAGCCTGAACATACTCTCCCAACTCGAGGTAAGCCTTGGATTGATAAAGATAGGCCCAGAGGGTCCAGAAATCGTTCTCCGGCGCTTGCCAGATGTACTCATCGAGAGTATCGATGGTGCGCTGCAGGTAGTCACCGCGGTTGAAATCCCCCTCGTCGTAGATCAGAGCCCACGAATAGAAGGCCACGCCCTTTTTATACTCGGCTTCCAGAGCCTGCCGCATGGTGCGGTTGGCCTCGTCCTCCTGGCCGTCGGAAAGGTATACGTCGTAGCGTTTTCTGAGCTCTCGGGCCACATCGTTGAACATCAAGGTCGCCTCGCGGAAGGACGACTCGGCAGATGTCTTGAGCTCGTCACGCTGCTCAGGGACCTCGGTGGCTTCCTTCTCCTCCTTGACGAACTGGCCGTGGCTCTGGTAGAGCACCGCCAGATCGATGCGCGCCCGGTTGAAATCGGGATGATCCGTGTTGTACTCGGTGAACTCCTTGAACTGTACGATCGCTTCGTCGTAGAACTTGGCACGTTCCGCGCGGTTCGAGCTGAATTCGGCCGCCCAACGCAATACCTGGGCGTTGGTCAGGAGCAGGGTCGCCTGGTCCTCAGGCGTCATCCGTCCCCGCTTGACCTGTTCAACGTACTCGTTGGCCAGGTCGAAATAGCGGTAACGTGCCATCTCCATGGCAAATTCGAGGTCGTCTTGGACTTTCGACCTCTTCTGGACCTCCTCTTGCCCCAGAGCGCTGATAGGAAGGACCACGAAGAGCAGAGCGATAGACGCCAGGCTTTTCACAATTCGCTTCGACATGGCAAACATTTCCTTCAGTTCCTATTGTGTTTCTGATTGAGCTCAACCCACGGCTCGCTGAAATTCCCCTGAATCAGAGATCCAAACGGCATCAACCCATTGGAAACGATCATCAAGGCAACGAGTGGAATCCAGCAGAGAGACAACTTACACCGTTGAGCTGCCTCTCAACCGCGTCGACCTCTCTTCAAAACGGGTCCATGAGGGTATGGTTCGCTCAAAGAAGACCGCCGATTCAATCTTTTTTATGGTTCCCCGACCTTCTCCCCCCCCGCCGCGACCTGCGCTTGGGAGGGAAGACCGGGGAAGAGGCTGCCACGCCATCCCTTCACGGCGTTTTACATACCGGCAAGGCCGGGCTGCGGCTCGGTTTCCTCAGGAATCAAGATCGTAGCCTGCACCAGGATGAGGAGCTTGCGCTTGCTGTGATAGGTGGACTTGCGCGACACGAAGAACGACACGATGGGGATGTGCTTGAAAAAAGGCAGCCCTGTATCAAAATTCTGGTAGTTGGAGATCTTCATGCCGCCCAGAAGCAGGGTCGAGCGGTCGGGCATCGACACCGTGGTCCTGAGCCTCTTGATCTCCAACTGCGGCAGCTCGATGACAACCGCTTCACCGACACCCAGACCGGTGGTGAAGGAGGTGATGGAACCGTCGGCCTCGCGCTTGAGCTGAGCTATGGTGGGACGCAGCTCCATGGTGATGAAACGGCGATCCGAGGAGACGACCGGTTTCACATCGAGGATCACGCCCTCCTGTACCACGTCGATGATCGGCTCGGCGATAACCGACGCCTGGGCCACCTCGGGGTCGAAATCCTTCACATAAGCGGTGTTGGTGATCGCCGTCAGATGAGCCCGCTGCCCATTGTAAACAGTGACGCTCGGGGCTTCGATGATGTTCGACTGGGAGGACTTCTCCACGGCCCGTAGGATCGCCTGCAGGGCGATATCATCGAGAAACGTGAACTGCAGCGTGGTGCCGCCGGAGTTGTCCAGGATGCCATCCTCGCCGAGCTGGCCGTCGAGCAGGTTTTCCAGGCGTCCCATCATGTCGCCGTCGCCGCCGTCATCGAAGTAGACACCGGCGTCATTGCCCGTTCCGATCCCCGCCGGATTGGAGGGATCGCCGTAGCCGCCGCTGCCGAAATCGCCGTAGTCGTCGAGCAGGACGTTGGGGATCGAAGCCGATGTGTTCGCCGTGTCCACCGAGCCGTCCAGGCCTCGGAAGTCGACGCCGATATCTTGCAGGAAATTGTCTTCCACGTTGAGGAAGCGGGTCTCGATATTGATCATGATGCCGGCGCTCTTGCGCAGATCGGTGAGCAGTTGGTTGATCTTCTGGTGCACATTCGGGCTCTGGCGCACCACGAGGTAGTTACCGATGGTGGTGATCGTGTTGTTGGCGTCGTCTTCCCAGGTCGAGGGCTCGATGTTCGCGCGGATCAGCTCGACGAGCGCGTCGCTGGCGATGACATCGGGCGCTTCCTCATCCTCCTCGTCATCGGCATAGGGCACCATGGTGTTGGAGGGCGTCAGGTTGAAGTCCTTGGCGGGGAAGTTGGAGATGTTCTTGGAGAGGTCGCGGATGTCGTAGACGTCGAGAATGTAGTTGCCTGTGGGCTCCTCGGCGAGGCGGATCGTCAGCACACCGTTTTGAACGGTGTATTTGCAGGGAGGCATCGACATGCTCATAAGCAGGTCGAGCTGATTGAGAGCCGAGCGGGGCGGGGTCACGAGGTCGAAGAGCGGTTCTTCACCGGAGTCGACGATCCCCTGGGAAATGATGAAGTTCACTCCCGTGGTGGCCTTGAAGTAGTCGACCATCTCCTCGAGAGTGGTCTGCTCGAACTGGATCGGAATCGGTGTGGAGAGCAGTTTCTGGAAGACCGCTTCGTTCTCCGGGGAGACCTCGGCTTCCTTACGTCCCAGCTCGCTGCGACCGCGACGGGCGATCTTCTCCCACTCCTCGTCGGAGGGGAATGTCAACAGATCGGTTACCGGTAGATCGTCGAACTCGATATCATCAAAAGTTTTGCGCCACTGTTTCTTGTATTCCTGGCGGGTGTTCTCTTTGGTCAGGTCGTGGCGCGCCTTGATCGCCAGATTGAGCAGATCGCGGGCTTCCTCGTTGTCGGGATCGAGCTTGAGGAGCTCTTCGAGGCAAAGCTCGCAATGCCTGTAACGGTCGTTGAGAAAGGCGTTGTTGGCGTCGATCTGGAGGCGCTTGATCAGATTGGAGAGATACTCCTGCTCCTCGATCTCTTTCTCCTGCTGCTTCTGAAAGATCCGCTCCTGGATCTCACGATCGCGAGCCATCTCACGATCCTTCGCGGAGCTCTTGGCCATATCGAGCTTACCGATAACGGCACTCTCTTCGAGCAGGCCCTGGTCCAGATAGGGATTCCAGCGGATGATGAGAAGGGCATCTTCGAGATTGCGGATCGCCTCATCATAGTTGCCCTGCTCGATGAGGTAGTCCGACTTGTTGACCAGTTCCTCGGCCTTCATCCGGTTCATAGCCCGGCGCACCGTCAGCCGGTCTGCGGCCTGGCTGCTGATGTCATGGACGGTAGCAGCCCGATCGCCGAGCATCCCGCCGACGCGGTTGAAGAGCTCGCGTGCTTCCAGGTTGTCGGGAGCCAGCTCAAGGGCGTTGGCGAACTGGTTCAGAGACTCATCGAGCTCGTTCTGCTCCAGGAGGGCCTTTCCGTCGGCAATGAACTTCTCCACCAGGACCGTAATGCGGTCCTCCTTGAGAACGGCCTTCCGGCGCTGGGCGTCCAGGATCTCCTCCGGATCGTCCTGCGGTTGAAGCGTGATAAGGACCGCAGGAATGGTCGCTTCATCGGTCATGCCGCTGGCGAAAGAAGGATCGGCAGCAGGCTGATTCGCCTCGCTCTCGGTCGTCACCGATTCGCAACTCAACGCGAAAGTGAAAACGACCGCTAATACAGAAAGAACCCAAAGAGAGCATATCCGCTTCATCATGAGTGCTCCGCTAATCTCAAGCTACGATCAATTGGGAGAAATAAAGATCATTCGTGACGCTACGAAAACGAGAGCTTATAGCGTAATGTCAGGGTTTAATCCTGACAATTGTATGAACAGAATCTGAAAATCCAAGTCTGAGAGTCACTAAGATCGATTTTTTTCAAGATTCTTTGAAGATTCGAACCCGTCCTTTTTGATCGAGACACTCGATCGTGATCACCAGTGAAGGTCGGAATTCGGAGTGTTCGCGGTACCTTGGTAGCTGGGTCGTCAGATCGATGGTGACCGAGCCGTCGGAGTTAAAAACAGGTACCTTTACGGGCACTTTGCGTTCCTCCTCGATCAGCTTTATCGCCTTCAAAGTCAGATTGGTGGAGAAATCGAGGAGCCCCATGTTGGCGGTTTCCTTGGGAAAACCGATCGGCTCGTCAACTCCGACTCTGAACAGCTCGGTGACCGTCTTTCCCTTCTCGAAGATCGCGACGGAGAGGATGACTTCTACTTCGTCCCCACCTACGACGCGAACGGTGAAGCGATCGTTCGAGACAACGGAGATGATCTCGCTCTGGGCGCTCTCGAGCAGAACCTTGCCCTTGACTGTGGAACCCTCGAGAGTAAGCAAGACGCTGTAATAGTATTCCTCTTGCGTCGGGCTGATCGAGGTGTCGAGAAACTCTTCCTGCTTAACAGGAAGCACGGTCACGACTTCGGGCTTCCGTCCTTTAGTCCACCTATATATTGTGTAACGGAGTTCGAGTAACGGATTGCCCTCTAATTTTCTGATGACCTCGCGATTGGGGGAGTAGCCCTTCCATTCCAGCTTGATCCCCGACCTCGAGAACAGGCCGTAGAGATCGCGTGGCGGCTGCAGGTTGAATGAGTCTTCTGATTCGTTGACCTGCTCGAAAAAGAAACGTTCCGTCTCCTCGAACTCGAAGAAGCTCAGACCGTTGAAGTTCCACTCGGAGAGGAGCGACTGGCCATCCATCAACGTAGGCTTTTGCGGCAGATCGTACTCCCAAACCGGTGTAAAGGAAGAATCCACAGGGTCCTGGATATGTTGCACGGCGAGCTCGAATGTCTCCTCGAATCCCTTCTGGCGCTTGACGACTCCAATCGCCCGGTAGACCAGGACGACGAGAAGTGCCAGGAAGAATAGGATCATCAGGGTCTTGACGCGTTGAACTGACGGTTTCATCGGCGGCTCACATTGATCAACACCGACACGGCGAGGTCGGTCCGGACCGGCGGTCCCGAGTAGAACCGCGATGACGTACCCCAGAGATCGGGTCCGATCCTCTGGAGCTGGATCGTGATCGGATTGATGAACAAGCCCGCAGGGGGATCGAGGATCCATCGCTCCAGGAACTGAACCGCGTCGGCGACACCGGCCACGAAGGAGTGATCGAGGGTGAAGGCCACAATACCGCCCCGGTCATCGGGCCGCTCGGCCTCCGCCTCGGGAACGAGATCGAGGCTGAGACAGGTGAAGAGATCGGCGTCCTTCATCTCCTGTGCCAGATCGACGATGAACGCAGCGACGATCTCCCGTCGCGACGATCCGAGCCTGCGCTCGAGCGCATCCCGCAGCCCCTCCAGGGCGATCACCACGGAATCACCCGGTTTGTAGCCTCCCTCCGCCAAGACCGACTGCAGCGTCACTTCCTTGCTGGGCGGCTCGATGATCCCGAAATCGGCTTCCACCTCGATGAGCGCGTCCTGGCGCAGTGTCAGCAAGGCCATCTTCTTCTGAGAGGGCAAGCTATCCGCTTCCCGGGCCAGATTCAGCTCAGTCATCGCTTTGGCCAGGTTTGACTCGAGCTCCTCGTTGGCGGGCCACGAGACGAAGCACGTCTCGATCAAGAGCCCCGTGCTGAGCAGCAGAAGCAGCAACGACATCACGATCCTGATCATATGCGTTTCACCCGTGACTATCGCTTTCTTTTCAACGATCCCGCCACCTCGTAGTGAACGAGGGGCGACTGGTTTTGCGGTGTTTCGGTCTCACCCGAGGGATAGGGTCCGGATACCTTCGAGTTTTTCAGGAACGGTTTGAAGAGCCCCTGCAGCTCGCTCAGCGCGCCCTCTTCATCGGTGAGGCGTGTGGCCACGACGGTTGTCAGCGTGCCCATCTCAGGCGTCGAATTGTCGAGTGCAAGCTCGACCAGATGGTAGTCGCCGTAAGTCCCTCGCTTCGACTCCGCCTCGAAGAGGCTCATGACCAGTCCCGGGGCCCGAGCCACGACCGACTCCCAGGCCGTATCTGCCAACCGCTCGAGCTCGTCTTCATGCGTCAGAATCTGCGCACCGATCGATTCCATCTCCGCCAGGCGTTCTGCCGGAACCAACTGGTCGAGCCTCGCTTGCAAGGCACCAAGATCGTGCGTTCGATAGAGCTCGAGGCCCTTGAAGCCGGCGGCCAGGATGAAGAAGAGCACAAAAATCAACTGGAGAGCACCCACAGCCTTGGCGACTTGTCTCCCCTTGAGCTGCTTGATCAGCGGAACCTGGATCTCTTGGGAATCGATCCGCGCCAGGGCGAGGCCGATCGCGCGGCCCATCGATGCCACCGTCACGGTGTCCGGCAGTTGGTGACGCGTCGGATCGAAAACGAGCGACGCCGCAGGCCGCAAGATCTCGACCGGCTCCTTTACATGCCGGTCCAGGGAGTTGACCAGGGACGGCACCTGTGCGCCCTCGCCTGAGACGAGGATTTTGCACGCTTCGAATCCCTTGCTCAGCGGGAGGACCTTCTTGAACGCCGAGACCTCCCGGACCAAGCGCACCGCGAGCGCCTCCATCGTGTCCCGCGCCATGTCGGCGGCTTCGCCGGGGGGCATGGGAAGACCGACCGGGAGCGTCCGGGTCCAGTACCGAGATCGCTGAATGATGACCACATCGGTCGCCGCCAGCCCTGGAGACAGGACGACGTAGTCGGCCTGGGCGGAATAGGCCGACCTGACGAGCGGAACCAGGGCCCCGGCGGCAAGGTTGATCTGATCCCAGGCCAGATTCAGGACATTCAATTGGGCGAGCAAGATTTCCACCTCGGCCTTGACGGCCACCCGTGCCTGCACGCGATAGGTGTCAGGTGAGCGGCTCTCCTCCAAACGAAAGCCGATATCCAGCCGGTCCAGCTCGAGAGAGGTCAACTCCTTGATCTCGAAATCGACGATTCTCGCGAGATCCTTTTCACCCACCCTGGGCGGATTCAGCGTGCACTCGAAGCCTTGAAAGGTGGGATATCCCAGCACGACGTCGTCGCCCCTCTCGATCCGTTCCTGCTGCACGAACTGTTTGAGCGCGGTGAAAGCCCGGCGTCCGAGGGGGCTGGATCGAGGTCGTTTGAGCAGAAAGGGATCGAAGTAGGGGATCTGGACCGCCCGCACCACCTCGTAACCACCGGCGACCTCGAGGAGCCTCACCGCCCTCAAGGTGCCGTCGCCGAAATCGATGCCCCACGTGTGGTGTGCCATATCAGTCCTCTCCGTGAGGATTCCGCCGCCCGTTCGGGCAATCCGATGATCAAGCCCGGCGAACACCAGATCGTGCTTTCTATCGAGATTGAGGCGCCTCTCCGCCGACCGATCGGTGGATCCTTCATGGAAGTCACAACGCAGTTATCGTAACACTCGGCTGGCTGATGCCGATCCGACCTTTTTTCCACCGGTTGCTCGAGCCCGATCGGCTGCGTTCGCTCCTCGTGAGCCGCCAACCCCAATCTCAACCTGACAGCAAGGTTACCACTTTTGTTCAAAGCAAAACAAGTCTCTCGACGATTCAAAAAATCCGACTCTCCGCGAATCAGCTCGGATCGACGTGGCCTGTTCCGCGCGGCGACCGGCCGGAACCTGGCGGTACAGGCTCAGAGGATGCACCGGTAGCCGTGCCCTTCATCGGCCGTCTGCCACGGTGGCGCGGCGCTGGAGCATTCAGGACGGGCCTCCGGGCAGCGGGGATGAAAGGGGCATCCAGACGGAGGATCGATCGGCGAGGGCACATCGCCTTGCAGCACGATACGTTTAGCCTTCCTGCGGGGATCGGCTGCGGGCACCGCCGCAATGAGCGCCCGGGTATACGGATGCCGGGGTTCGGCAAAGAGGGCCTGCGCCGGGCCGATCTCGACAACCCTCCCCAAGTACATCACCGCCACGCGGTCGGCCACGTGATGAACCACCGACAGGTCATGGGAGATGAAGAGATACGCCAGCCCCAGCTCCTCCTTCAGATCGATGAGCAGATTGATGACCTGAGCCTGAATGGAAACATCCAGAGCCGAGACCGGCTCGTCACAGACGATGAAATCTGGTGACAGGCTGAGCGCCCGCGCGATCCCGATCCTCTGGCGCTGTCCACCGGAGAACTCGTGGGGATAGCGCTCGAGGGCGTCGGGAAAGAGTCCAACGCGGTTGAGCAGCTCCACCGCTCGCTCCCGCAGCTCCCGTCCACTGGCGAGGCGGAAAATCCGCATGCCCTCGGACACGATCGCCTCCACGGTCATTCGTGGATTGAGCGAGGAAAAGGGGTCCTGAAAGATGATCTGCATGCGCCGCCGCAGGGCGCGGAGATTGCGCGCAGACAGCGCGAAGAGGTCGACGCCGTCAAAAACGACCTGACCGGCGGTGAGCGCAGTGAGACGCAGAAGGGTGCGCCCGAGGGTCGATTTACCGCAGCCTGATTCCCCGACGAGGCCCAGGGTTTCGCCCCTACAAATGGTCAACGAGACGCCGTCCACGGCTCTAACGGGCCGCGTGCGCTTGCTTGCCAGCCATCCCCTCCGCAGGTAGTGCTTCACCAGCGCTCGGCCCTCGATGAGTGGTTCTCTCGTCGGGACTTCGATCATCGTGTCGCTCTCCAACCTCCCTCGAGTCTACCAAACAACGCCTCGCTCCACCATCGTCCCCGGTCCGCGCTCCAGCGGGGCTTGGGCTCGCGCCCTCCTTCGGTTGCGGTTAGTGCGGGTAGAAGCAGGCAACCCGATGCCCCGACCCGATCTCGACAAGTGCAGGCCGCTGTTGGCGGCACTCCTCCCGCACGCGAGGGCAGCGTGGATGGAAGCGGCACCCCGTCGGCAGCTCGTCGGGCCGCGGCATCGATCCGCGGATGGTGCGTAGCTTGGTAACGACCTCTCCCGGGGAGGGACGAGAACGGAAGAGCGCCGCCGTGTAAGGGTGCCTCGGGTGTGCAAAAAGCGACGACGCACCTGCCGATTCCACGATCGATCCGGCGTACATCACGGCCACCTGGTCGCAAATCTCGGCGATCACGCCGAAATCGTGGGAGATCAACAGCAGGGACATATGGCGTTCTGCGCGCAGCCTGTCTAGGAGATCGAGGATCTGAGCCTGGATCGTGACGTCCAGCGACGAGGTCACCTCGTCGGCGATGAGCAGCTCAGGAAGACAGATCAGAGCGATGGCGATCAAGACCCTCTGGCACATGCCTCCCGAGAGCTGATGCGGGTAATTCTCGAGGATCTTCCGAGGCTCAGGGATTCCCATCTCTGCGAGGATCTCGCCCGCCAGACGCCGGGCCTCGCCGCGCCGGCAGCTCCGATGCTGGATCGCTGCCTCGGCGACCTGTTCGCCCACGGTCATCAGCGGATTCAGAGCCGTCTTCGGCTCCTGGAACGCGATGGCGATATCATTCCCCCGCACCTTGCGCATCTCGGCGGCCGTGAGCCGCAGCAGATCGCGTCCCTTGAACACGACCTTGCCCTTCACGATCCGCCCGGGAGGATCGGGCACGAGCCTCAGGATCGAGAGCGCCGTGACACTCTTGCCGCTTCCCGATTCTCCCACCAGCCCCAGCGCTTCGCCCCGCGCGAGCTCGAGATCGATGCCGTCGACGACGCAAACCGACCTCCCGTCGAGCTGGAAGCTGGTCGTGAGGTCCTCGATCCGGAGCAGCGCATCATCGCAGTGATCGAGCCGAGAAAACCGCGCCATGAGTCTGCCGCCTCCTTGTCAGCTTTGGATCCGTACATCGAGGGCATCGCGCAGCCCTTCGCCGATGAGATTGAACGCCGTGACCGTGACGAAGATGGCGGCGCCTGGAAAGACGCTCAGCCACCAGGCCACCTCGAAATAGGCACGAAACTCGGAGAGCAGCCGGCCCCACGACGGCTGCCCGATCGGCCCGATCCCCAGAAAGGAAAGCCCGCTCTCCACGAGGATCGCTCCGGCCATGCCGAAGGTCGCCGCCACGATGATCGGAGCGAGCGCATTGGGCAGCATGTGGCGCGCCATGATCCGCCAGGCCGGCAGGCCGAGTGCCTTGGCCGCCAGCACGAAGCTGCTCTCGCGGAGCTTCAGAAACTCCGCCCGCGTGAGCCGCGCCACCGAGGGCCAGCGGACGAGCCCGATGAGCAGCATCACCCAGAAAATGCTCGGCGGCAGGAAGGAGAGCACCGCCAGGACCGCGAAAAAGACGGGAAAACAGGTCACCACCTCGATCAGCCGGGAGATGCAGGAATCGACGGCGCCCCCGAAGTATCCCGCGACACAACCCAGGGCTAATCCGATCACCAGACAGATGGCCACCGCCGTGAACGCCACGATGAAGGAGATACGGGTGCCATGGATCATACGCGACAGGATGTCAGCTCCCTCCCGATCGGTCCCGAACCAGTGATCGAGGCTCGGCGGCTGCAGCGTGTTGTGCAGTTGGAGCTCGTTGGGACCGTAGGGCAGGATTGGAAAAAGGCAGAACTCGGCGCTCCGCAGCCCGTCGCGGTACTCCAGGTAGTTGTCGTGCATGAGCCGCTCCGGCCAGGTCAATCCGATCGCCAGTGTGGCCAGGGTCAGCACGGCGAGCACAATCGCCGTCGCCCGAGGGCTTCGCCGAGTCTTGCGCCCGAAGGCTCGAAAAGAACGCAGCAGCCGCGAGACCGGCCAGGCAACCAGCAAGGTCCCCAACCCCGCCAGCCAGAAGACGTCGTCCCTGGTGAGGGCCTGCAGGACGGGAAAGGTGAGCCGTCCCTCCACCACTATCACAAGGGGGCGGTTGCCGGCCAGAAAGGGCGCCAGCGCTGCGGCCAAGAGCAGCAACGCCAGGATCACCAGGCTTGCCAGCGCCAGTCGCCTCTGCCGGAAGCGAAACCACAGGCGGTCGCTTCGGCGCCCGCCGGCGTGACGCGGCACGCTCGCGCCGGAGGCGGGAGCCGCGGGATCGCTCTTCGGTGGATCCCGATCGCGCGCTCCCTTCCGCCTGCCGCCGAACCAGATCATCGTGCCCCCCGATCGAGGGAAACGCGGGGATCGACGACCATGTAGAGCAGGTCGGAAACGATCATGCCCAAGAGCACGAGCGCCGCGGAGAGGAACGACACCGCCATGATCACCGGGTAGTCGCGAGCGAGGAAGGAGTCGTAGATGAGGCGTCCCATCCCCGGGATGTTGAAGATCGTCTCTACGATCACCGATCCGCCGATCAGGCCGGGAAAGATATGGGCCACGTGGGTGATCAGGGGGAAAACGGCGTTCCTGAAGGCATGCTTGTAAGTAATCGTCCACTCCGACAACCCTTTGGCCCGCGCCGTGCGGATGTAATCCTGGCGGACCACCTCGAGCATGCCCGAACGCATGTAGCGCGACAGGTAGGCCAACCCGCCGTAAGTGAGGCAGGCCACGGGCAGCACGAGGTGCCACAAACGGTCGAGCAGCCGCCCGATCCAGGTCATCGCCTCGGCCCCCGGGGAGATCAGGCCCTGGGGCGGAAAGAGATTCAGAAACTCGCCGCCGCCGAGAAACACGATCAGCAGGGTGGCTACCCAGAAGACGGGCAGTGAATAGATCATGAAGAGCACGATCGTCACGCCCCGATCCCAGAAGGTGCCCTGCTTGACCGCTGCCAGCACGCCCAAGGGGATGGCGATGGCGTAAATCAGAACGAGCGCCACGATCTGGAGTACGAGGGATATACGCAACGCCTCCCAGATCTTCTGTGACACTGGACGATGATCCTGAAAGGATTCACCGAAATCCCAGCGCACAATGTGACCGAGCCAGCGCGGATACTGGGCGTCGGTGAACATTACGCCGAGTCGGTTCCAGAATCCGATCGGCTCGCCCGCTCCAGGTGTCTGCCGCCACACATCGAGGTTGAGGAGCAGCGGTTTGTCCAATCCATAGAGCCGGCGCGTCTGCTCCTGGATCTCTGCGCTCACCGTGCCTGAAAAGGTGACCACCGGTCCCTGCTCCTCGGAGCTGTCCGTGGGATCCCCCGGCGCGAGCTGAATGATGCAGAACGTGATGAGCGTGATGCCGAAGAGGGTAACGAGAGCGTAGAGAAGACGTTTGAGAATGAAGACCAGCATCGTGCCCGTCTCTCTCTATTTCGGAGGGGGTATCGTATCGGAGGGCGACCGCTTCTCTACAGGCAGCCACCACTCGTAGAAATGAATGCCCTTGGGATAGATCCTGACATTGCGCCAACACCGGTTGATTGCCGCGTTGACCGTCAACGAATAGAGCGGCGTCATCGGCAGATCCTCATGGAGAATGGCATGAAACTCCTTCAGCAGCAGCTCTCGTTCGTTGTCGTCAAAGGAATTCCGTACCTGCTCGAGGATCCGATCGACGCTAGGATTGGAGTACCCCACACGGTTGGATCCCCCCCCCTCGATCTGGGAGGAGTGCCACATGCCGTAAAAATCTTCATAAACGAGATCGCCGGTCTTCGCCAGGGAGAACGCATCGAACTTGCGGTCTTTGATGCGTGCCAAGCGCGTCTTCCATTCCAAGGGGCGCAGGACCAATACGATGCCGACTTTTTTGAGGTCCTCGGTCAGAGCCCGGAAGAGCGCGCTGGCGTAGGGCCAGGGTTGACTCTTGATGAGCAGCTCGAAGCGGAACTCCATCAGCTCACCATCCATCTCGCGGTCCAGGATGCCGTTGCCGTCGGTATCGCTCCAACCGGCCTCGGCCAGCAGCGCGCGGGCACGTTCGACATCGAAGGTCAAGGGCGTGATCTTGTCATCGTAAGCGCTGGAACCGCAATAGATCGGGCCGCTGATCACAGTGGCCAGCCCGTAGAGATGGGTTTCCAAGATCTGCTCGCGCCGCATCAAGTGGGTCATCGCCTGCCGAACGCGTTTGTCTTCGAAGAGAACCGAGCGGGTGTTCCAGCCGATGTAGCTATACCAGGGGAGGGAGTAGTTGTGAATCGTGGCGACCTTTTGGAAACCCTCGCGACGGGCTTTCAGAAAGAGATCATCGTGGTTCAGGTTGAAGATGTCGATCTCGCCGCGCTCGAAGAGCCTCATCTCCATGGCCGAATCGGCGACGATCTTCCAGCGCAGTCCGTCGATCCAGGGGCGCACCTCGGGAGGCAGGACCTCGCGGTTGAGATCGCATCTCTCCAGCAGAATCTCCTGCCCGGTCTCCCAGTGGTGAAAGCGGAAGGAGCCGTACCCCACGGGATCGCGCCCGATCGGATCGCTGTTGAAGTCTGCAGGATCGATCTCTTTGATCAAGTGAGCAGGCATGATGCGAAACCGGTAGCCGAAGAGGTACCACGAGTTGAAGTAGGTCTTGGTGTACACCGTCTCAAATGTCAACTCGTCGATCACGCGCAACGACTCGAGATCCGCCAGGTATCCCCGCACCTCGCCTGCGTCGACCCGGGCGTCCATGATTTTGTCATAGGAGGCCTTCACGTCCGCGCTGGTCACGTAGGCGCCGCTCTCCTCGAAATCGTGCCATTTTAGCCCCTGGCGCAGGCGCCAACGATGGACCAGTTCGTCGGGAGAACGCTCGGGAAGAGCGGCCGCAGTGAGGGGGAAGACCTCGAGGGTCTCGTGGTGCACGTCGACGAGCCGTGGAAAGAGGAACGTGCAGACGCGCCGGCTGGTTCCGCCGGTACGGATCACGTTGTTCAGTGTCTGGGGATCCATGCGCGACAGCATGGTAATAACGCCGCCGAACTCGGGCTCGCGCGCGCGCTCCTCGGGCGACAGAAGGCTGTCGCGATCGGTCAATGAGCTCAAGGCCAGAGTCGTATCATCGGGCCGGCTCTGGTCGTCATCGACACGCGAGCAGGCCAGAACAATGGTGAGGCAGAACCCCAGAACGATCGATCGGCGCAGGAGTTGGATCGTCAGCTCTTCTCTGGTTCGAGCTCCCATCATGGCCTCCCATCGAAGCATGCGAAGTAAAGAGAAAGAATCAGACTCTATGTTCTATCGGTCGCAGGATGCGGAGTAACCACGCCGTCGCGCGGTCCACAGCCCCAATCAATGCCTGACCAGCGCCACGGCGTCCATCTCGACGAGGACGTCCTTGGGCAGGCGGGAGACCTCGACACAGGCTCGGGCGGGAGCGTTCTCGTCGAAGAACCGCCCGTAGATCTCGTTGACGGCCGCGAAATCGGCGAGATCCTTCAGATAGACGGTGACCTTCAGGGTGTCCTGAAGCGACGAGCCGGCCGCTTCGAGCACTTGTTTCATATTGTCCAGCACCCGTTGCGCCTGGACGGTCACGCCGCCTTCCACGATCTGCATACTGTCGGGATCGAGCCCGATCTGACCGGAGAGAAAGACGAGTTCACCCGCCCGAACGGCTTGGGAATAGGGTCCGATCGCCGCCGGCGCCTTGTGAGTTGATATGATTTGCTTGCTCATTCTGTCGATCCTCATGAATACCGCTCGAATAGAACCGTGCCTCGTCGCCGGCCCCAACGGCCGGGGCGCCGTCAAGGCTTCGGGGAAAGTCCCAACCTGGCCCTCAGGGCGATCTCCACCTCGGGAGGCAGCATATGCGACACATCAGCCCCCATGCTCATCGACTCCTTGATCAGCCGTGACGAGATGTAGGAATACTCCAAGCTGGGCATGACAAAGAGGGTTTCCACGTTCTCGGCGAAGGCGCGGTTGGTCAGCGCCATCTGAAACTCGTACTCGAAATCGGAAACCGTTCTCAACCCGCGAAGTATCGTGTAGGCCTTCTTGACCTGAGCAAAGGTGACGACGAGACCGCTGAAATGCTCCACCTCGACATTGCTCAGCTTGCCGGCCACCTGCTCGCGGATCATCTCCACCCGTTCCTCAGGCGAAAAAATCGGTTTTTTAGCCGGATTGATAGCCACACCTACGATCAGTTTCTGAAAGAGACTGGCGCCTCGGTGAATGAGATCGAGATGTCCATGGGTCACGGGATCGAAGGTGCCCGGATAAACTGCGCTGACCATCGGCGACTCCCAGGTAAAAGCCGTTGTGGTAATCTCAATTCAAAGCAGAAGTTATTATGGTTGTCATCGGAAGAGTGGCCAAGAAAAATTCCGAAGTTCTCTGGAAGCCAATTCCTGGCGCGTACGCCAGATTCCCCACGGAACTAACATCCAGTTCAAGGTTTCCTCTCGCCAAGACGCCAAGAACGCCAAGAAATTTTTGGGGTGTGGAGGTTTTTCTCCAGACACGAAGATCGCAGCACCTACGATCACTTTACCTATCTCTTTATTATCTTTTCCTTTGCGTTCTCTGCGTCTTTGCGAGAGTTCTTTTCTTCCGGTCTCGAAGGGCAGTTGTTAGGTAGAAGCCCAGAGCATTCATGATCGGCGCCGCGAGATCGAGCAGGCGTTCAAGCAGGGTCCGGGTTCGGTCAGTGACCGGTCACCTCGGTGAGTCTCGTTCGTCGCATCGGAGAAACGGTGAGCCGATGACCGAGATTCTGCGTCGCTATCCGATCCTGCTCCTTCTGGTGCCATATCTCTCAGGTCTCTACCTGGGGCCGGGTGTGCTCCTTCTCTGGTCGGCCGGCGCGGCGCTCCGGTTGCGAGCATTCAGCGAACGCTTCCCGCGCCAGGCCGCCTGGGCGTCGGTGATGATTCTCATGGCCGGCGTCGGTGCTCTGCTCCGCCCCGCTCCGCTCGCGATCAGGGCGCAGGACAGACTGGTCCAGGTGACAGGACGGGTCACCGATGGTCCCTGGCCGGCAGCGCTGGGTGGAGGATCGATCTTCACCTTGGAGATTCGTGGACGCAATCCCGCCCCGTCGCCTCCTCGGCAGCGTGCCTACGTGATCACCAGGGGAGCACCGATGGAGGGCCTCGAACCGGGAACGCTGGTGAGCTTCCCGGCGCGATCGGTCGTCGATGCGAGCGGCCGATGCTTGCTCAGGACGCACACAGCGCTGATCCAGATCGTTTCCCTTGCGCCGTCGCGCTCTCCGGCACGGCTGGTCTACCGCTGCCGCCGGAACCTGGGAGCCACCCTCAGACGCTCCCTGAGCCGCACGGTGGCCGGCTTCTACAGCTCGATCCTCCTGGGAATCCCGGGGAGCGCCGACCGGGAGCTCAAGGAGCTCTTCCAGGAAACGGGCACGCGGCATCTCCTGGCGATCAGCGGTCTGCATGTTGGTTTCGTCCTCCTGGCGCTCGCGTCCCTGCTGAGCCTCGTCCTGGAGCCTGGCTGGTGCAAGGGGGCCTTCCTGGCAATCGTGCTCGTGATGCTCTGTTTCCTGACGGGGGCAAGGACGCCGGTGATCCGTGCGGTCCTCACCGGCATGTTGTTCGTCATCTCCAGCTCCGCCGGCAGGGCCGTCTCACCGGTGGCAATCCTGTTGGCGGCGGGGACCACGATCCTGATCCTCGAACCCCGTGGGCTGGAAGAGATCTCCTTTCAGCTCTCCTTCGCCGGCTACGGATCGATCCTGCTCTTTCTCGAGTGGGAATCCGCTTTGACCAAACGGCTCGGCCGCTGGCCGCGCCGGCTGGTCCGCACGGCGGGCGTTTCATGCGCCGCGTGGTGCGGGACGGCGCCGCTCACGGTCTTCCATTTTGGCCACACCGTAGTGGCCGCGCCGTGCATCAACCTGCTGGTGATGCCGCTCTTCGGCATGCTCCTCTGCCTGGGGTACCTCCATCTCATGCTCTGCCTGATCCTGCACCCTGCGGCCAGGCGAATCTCACCTCTCGTGGAGACGGCGACGCAACTTTTTTTCCGTTATCTCGATATTCTAGCCGATATCTTTGCCGGGCCTTCCCCATTGCCACAGCCCTCGGCCTGCAGTGTGAGCCTCTTCTACATGGCTCTCTTCGCAGCTCTGATCCTCCCCCGGCCGAGCAGATCGCGAATTTCGCGCTAACAACGGCTCGAGGATTGGGGGTTACAAAGAACCCAACGTTCTCTAAAAAAGAATACTGGAGCCCCATCAGCCGACCCGTCCGTAAATCCGAACATCTGTTGTCGTAAAGGAAAAACGACCATGGAACGGTTTCGAAGAGCATTTGAGATGGTCCTCTGCCTGCTCGCCCTCTTTCCCCTCGGCGTTTCCATCTCCTACGGTGAGGTTTACTGCCTGAACGATGGATCCTGCCTGTCGGGCTCGTCGCCGGCGCCGCTGGACGACACGTTTCTGAGCCTCGAGACCCTGAACGGACCGGTGGAAATCGATCGCAACGAGATCCTCCTCTACCGCTCAGATGAGGAGCTGAAGGAGCTTTTCGAGCACGCCAAGAGCACCGTTGACGAGAACGATCTGGACGGACACAACAAGCTGGCGTGGTGGTGCCGCAGAAAAGGGCTCTACGAGGAAATGTTCGGTCTCTACGACGAGATCCTGGGCCGCGATCCAAAAAACCGCGGAGCCAATCGTTTCATCGCCGAGATGGCGGCGACGATCGACTATCGGGGCTTCACGGCCCGCCTCGACGACAACCCCCGGTCGATCCGGGAGCTCTTCGAGTCCACGGCGCGCGACGGAGCCACACTCGCGCGGATCGGCGAGAGCATCCTGGCGCGCGCGCCTGAAGGGATTTTGTTGCCCCTGCTCCTCGAGCGCCTGAGCTCGCGCAGCGAGAGGCAGTCCGGCACGGCCCTGGAGATCCTCAAGCGGACCCGGCCGGCCAGCGCCCGCGAGGCGCTCGTCACCGCGGCGCTCTTCAACAAGAGCGACACCCTGCGGCAGCAGGCTCTCGACGTGCTTTGCCTCTACGACGACGACCGCATCCTCTATCCGTTCATCGCCACGCTGCGCGTCAACGCGCGCAACTACCGCCTCAACGCCATGCGAGGCTTGGCGCGGCTTGCCGATCCCCGCGCCTCCGGAGCGCTGATCGCCAATCTCGCTCCGTCCAAGAGCAGCGCTGCCGGCCGCGGAGCGCGGGCTCATATCTTCGTGGGAACCCAGCGAGCGGCGGTGACCGGATTCGACCCGCAGGTCGCCACTTCGGCGGCTATCGCGGCGCCGGTAATCTCCACCCTGCAGGAAGGTGTCACCCTCGAGGTCGAAGTGTTCGGCGCCGTGATCAGCACGGTCCGCTCCGACGAACGCCGGCAGATCGCGCGCCTGCTGAGAGACCTGAACGGCATCGACTACGGCACCGATTTTCTGCTCTGGAACGAATGGTGGGCTCAGAACAAGAACAAGATTCTAGGCCGCGAGACCAGGTCCAAGGCTCAATAGACGGGGTGCTGAAAAACAAGACCAGGACATTCAAACCCCCGCCCCCCCCTCAGACCCGAGGCGCGTGGAGAGCGCTCATTTCTTGAGGTTCCGTCCCAGGCGTTCTTCCACCGATTCGATCTTCGAGCGCAGCCGGCCCGATCGGCCATGGCGATAGTCGATCTTCATGGCCACGGAAATCCGGCTGCAGTCGGATTTCATCTTCTCATAGCAGGCCCTGACCACCTCCATGACCTCATCCCATTCGCCTTCGAGAACCGTTCCCATCGGATTGATTCTGTAGTCCAGACCGCTCTTGTCGATGATATCGAGGGAGCGTGACACGTACGCGGAAACGCTCTCGCCCTTGTCGAGCGGCGTCATGCTGAACTCGAGGAGTAACATCGTCCAGACCTCCTACAACTTAACTGCTGTGCTGACAGGCCAACCGTGGCCCTTGACGCGAGCGATGTCAAGCGTCTTCATTGCGGTCGGGGTTGGGATCGCTATTGGAATCGGGACCGAACCGTTTCGATTCCAAACCCGATACCGATGCCGATTCCGAAAAAAAAGGTGCCAACGAAAATACCACCCGCCTCGAAGCAGATCCACCGGCCTGTAACCTCCTGAAGCCCGAAGCGTCATACCTGCAAAAAACCTGGAGATATCGACTCCACTCCCAACGCACCCAATCAACGGGACGAGACCTATGACCGTCCGGATTCAGAGCGTAGCATATCATGCCATCGACGCCGTGCCTGTAGAGGTTGAGGTGCAGAAGACCCACGGCCTCTTCGGGACGGTGTCCATGGTGGGTTTGCCGAGTCATAGCGTACGCGAGAGCAGCCACCGGGTTCGTGCCGCCTTTCTCTCGTCAAAGCTCAGATTTCCCAAGTCGTCGATGATCATCAATTTCGCCCCCGCCGATCTCAAGAAGGAAGGTTCCTTCTACGATCTGCCGGTGGCGCTGGGTATCCTGGCCATCTCGGAGATCATCCCCCCCGCGGCCCTCGAGGGCTTTGTCGTCCTGGGCGAGCTGGCGCTCAATGGCGCTGTCAGACCGGTGCCGGGCACGCTCTCGGCCGCCGTTCTGGCCAGAGAGAGCGGTCTGGCAGGGGTGGTCGTACCGCGCGCCAACTTCGCCGAGGCCCGGCTGGTGCCGGGCATCGATGTGCGCCCCGCCGATCACCTGCGTCAGGTAGCGGCCCTCTTCGGTGCGGTGTTCGATGATGAGCCTACGGGGTTCGCTCCAGGACCGGTCCCGGAGCGCAAGGGCGGACAACCTCCCACTTCCTCAGCCGATCGTGCCGCCGTCGACTTCGTCGATGTGATCGGCCAGGAGTCGGCCAAGGAGGCGTTGACCGTGTGCGCGGCGGGCGGGCACAACATTCTGATGATCGGTCCGCCGGGCTCTGGCAAGACGATGCTCGCCACCCGGCTGCCCACGATCCTTCCCGAGATGGACCTGAGAGCTTCCCTCGAAGTCTCGCGGATCTACTCCTTCATCGGCCGGGGGCTTCGGGAGCTGATCACGCGCCCGCCATTCCGATCACCCCATCATACGGTCTCTCACGCCGGTCTGGTCGGTGGCGGGTCGTTCCCCCGGCCGGGAGAGATATCCCTGGCGCATCGCGGAATCCTCTTTCTCGACGAGCTTCCCGAGTTCGGTCGCCGCACCCTGGAGACGCTCCGGCAGCCGCTGGAAGACGGCGTGATTACCCTGTCGCGCGCAGCGGGAAGCGTCACCTTGCCGGCCCAGATTTCGCTGATTGGCTCGATGAATCCCTGTCCCTGCGGTTTCTACGGTGACAAGCGCTGCCGCTGTTCGTGTACACCCAAACAGATCCAGCTCTACCTCAACCGAATCTCGGGCCCAATCCTCGACCGGCTGGACATGCACATCGAGGTTCCGGCAGTGCCGCACCATCTACTCTGCAGCGACCGGACCGGTTTCTCCTCCCGAGAGCTCGCCGACCGCGTGGCCGAGGCCCGCCAGCGCCAGATGCGGCGCATGAACGGCGAGACCTTCCGGCTCAACGCGCGCCTCGGCACCGATCAACTGAAACGGCACTGTCCTCTACTCCGTGGTGCGCGCCTGCTGCTCGAGGAACAGATGGAGCGATACCCGCTCTCGGCTCGAGGGTACAACCGCATCCTCAGGGTCACGAGAACCCTGGGAGACCTCGACGGTCAGGAGCAACTCGAGGAAGACCATGTGCGGCAGGCGGTCATGTTCCGATCCCTCGACAGGCTGCCCCACTGCAACGACCTATGAGAACGCCAAACAGCGATCAAGGAAAATATGACTGACTCAGACAGCCCATCACTCAGCGTGGGGCACTGCATTGCCGCACCTGTTAGCAACAGCAGCGCCCTTCGCGGCTGTGACTCGGAACCGACCGTTTGCGGCCCTTGCCGCACCTGTTAGCAACAGCAGCGCCCTTCGCGGCTGTTGCGGCTGCAGTGTCCCGATTCGTGTTAGCAGCGGCAGCGTGGTGAGCAGCCAGCAGCGCCGACGTGGCTGTGACTCGGAACCGATCGTTTGCGGCCCTTGCCGCACCTGTTAGCAACAGCAGCGCCCTTCGCGGCTGTGCGGTGGCAGTGTCCTGTTTCGTGTTAGCAGCGGCAACGTTGTCAGCAGCAGACTCAGGCGGGGATCGCTGCCTCCCTGTGTCGGGATAGTTGCCCCTTTTTCGAGTTCAGCCTTCAGGTCAACGTGGCGAAAGCTCCACGACGGCATAGAACGGAATCGCCACTGTCCGGAAGAGCGCCCGGCGCAGGCGCCGGTTACGCTCCTCTTCGGGGTCACCCATGCGGTCGGTATAGAGCTCGACAGCAACGAATCGTCCCATCTCGCGCACCACCGAGGGTCGCGTGAACATGTTGGATTTCATCCACTTGCAGTTGCCGCAGGTGTGGCCCGTGAAGTTCAGAAAGAGGGGTTTGCGCTCCGCCCTCGCCAGGCGCTCGGCGGCCTCGAGGTCCTTCATCCAGTCGATCCCGCCGTCGCCATCGCCGCTCCCGAAAAGCAGGGCTTCCTGCGGGGAGCGTCCCGGAAGGAAGGCGTCGAGCTCCCCCAGCCCTGCACCGAAGAGCGCCGGGATCATGCGCAAGAAGAGCGCCAGAAAGAGGAGCGACAGCATCACCCTTCCCGAGCCCACGCCTGGAACGGCATCCTCGTGGCGGAAGCGGAAAAGGCCGAGGAGATAGAAGGCGGTAAGCAAGGCGACAGCCATGAAAACGCCGACGACCATGGTGCGGTTCAGGATCCCCCATCCGAGCACCTCGTCGGCGTTGGCAAAGAACTTGAAGGATGCCGCGAGCAGCAGAAAACCCATGACCACCTTGACGGAGACCATCCACCCGCCGCTCTTGGGCAATCCCGCCAGGACCTGGGGGATGAGGGCCAGGAAGAAGAACGGCAGGGCCAGGGCCGTGCTGAAACCGATCATCGCCAACGTCGGCGCCAGATACCCCTCGGTCGCGGCTCCGGCCAGGATGGCGCCGATGAAAGGGCCCGTGCAGGCGAAGGAGGTCACCGCGAAGGTCAGCCCCATGAGCAGCACAGAGGTGTATCCCGATGCTGCGGAGCCGGCGCCGCCCAGCTTGGTGAGAAACCTGGGGAGTTGGAGCTCGAACATGCCGAAGAGCGCGAAGGCAAAGAGCAGGAAGAGCAGGCCCACAGCGCCGTTGATCCAGGGGCTGGAGCCGAAGTCCTGGGTGCCCGAGGCGCCCAGGATCAGGGTCAGAACGAGGCCGAGCAAGGTGAACGAGAGCACGATGCCCAGACAGTAGACCAAAGCCGGGCCGAGCGAGCGCCCGCCCCGCTCCGCTCCCAGCTTGCTGAAAAAGGAGACCGTGATCGGGATCATGGGGTAGACACAGGGCGTGGCCAGGGCCAGCAGTCCACTCAAAAAACCGGCGATCAGGACCCAGAACCCGCTCTTCTCGCGCGGCTCGCTAGCCTGCCGGCCCCCTCGAAGGAAGCTGAGAAAAGTCTCTTCGTCCCGCTGCATGCCGGCATGGGTTGTCACGATCCGGGCTTCGAGCAGTGCCGTCGAAATCCCCTCGAGGCCTTCAGAGCCTGCTCCGCCAGTGTTTGCACCGGTGGCCCTGCGCAGCGTGACGGAGGGATCTTGCGGCGTTTGAGAGGCGGTCTCGTCGCCATCGCTCCGATCCTCGGCTGTCGGCGGCGACGCCGTAGCGTCACCCTCGCGCAGCGGGATGGTGAGCTCGAAGGGGAACGATTCCGGTGCCAGGCAGGTCGTCTCGCTGCACCCTTGGGCGATGAGCTCGCCGCGCACATGAACCGGTTCGCGAGCCTGCGCCGAGATCGTGATCGATCTCTCGAAGATCACGGTACCCCGGTAGATGCCCACCTGGATGCCGAATCCCTCGTCGAACTTGCGCTTCGGTTTTGGACCCGAGATCCCACCGAGAGGCTCCCACGCCCCACTCTGAGCCAGGGTTATTTGCGTCGGCTGAGGGCCGCCCGTGGTGTCGAGCGAATAGACCATCCATCCCTCGGCCACGGTCATCTCCAGCAGGAGCTGCGCCTGCTCACCGGGCGAAACGGCGGCTGGCTTCGAGCGCACGGCGATCTGGATGATCGTTTCGGTCGGATCTGGATCCCAGATCTGGGCGCCCGCCGGCCGGCACAAGACCAGGATCAAGCCTGTCAAGACCAGCAAGTGGCGCAAGCGGATGACGCGTCTCGTTTCCTGCCGACTCATGTCATGTCGTTCCTTCGGGTTGCCCTGCAACCTGTCATTTCTCTTTGAGGAAACAGCACTTCTTGTATTTCTTGCCGCTTCCGCAGGGACAGGGATCGTTACGCCCCAACTTACCCTCGTTGCGAACGATCTGCTCGGTCGGAGGCTCGTCCGGAATCCGATCGCGCGCCTTGACCTTCTTTACAGCCTTAATAAAGCGACTGTCCAGGTCTGCAATGGTTTTCTCGATCTTTCCGATCTCCTTGAGCTGAGTCTCTCTCTTGAGATACTCGATGTAGGCATGCACAACTTTGGGAACTTGTTCCAGATAGGATTCCTTACCTGTGAAGCGCCGGGGCAGCAGCCCGAGCACCGCGTCCTTGAAAATGCGCCCGTCCATGTCCTTGGGGGGCTTGTCCTGATGGATGTAGAAGCACTCGAGAAAGAGCCTGAGGATCTCTTTCACATCGTCGTTCTCTTCCACCAGCCTGGCGGATGAAGACCTGAAAAAGGCCTTCATCTCCAACCGAACCACGCGTCCGGCACTGTATTTTTCCTCCTCGGAGACCAATCCCATGAACACTCCCTCCTTCGGACCCAATAACAATCAATAACAATCAACTTCACGATTTTCCGTCGTCACGCCAAGTATGTTCTCGACATCAGATGGTCGCTGCGACGGGCAAAAAAACTCAGACCCGCGTTTCGCGCTGAACCCATTCGAGATAGGCCTGGTGGCCGTCCTCGAGGGGCAGAGCCACAATCTCGGGAACCTGGTAGGGATGTTCCGCGAGAATCCGCGCCTTCAGCTCTTCGAAGCGGTCGTTCCACGTCTTGATGATCAGAAGCAGCTCTCGATCCTCGACGACCTCTCCTTCCCAGCGGTAGATCGAGGTCACTCCGTCGACGATGCTGACACACGCCGCGAGGCGTTCTCCGACGAGAACCCGGGCCAGCTTGTCCGCCACCTCTCGTTTCCCGGCGGTCACGAACACGATCCGGCCGTGACAGGACGATTCACGATGCCTCTCCATCTCCATTGACCTTCCTCTCCAGCAAAGCCGGGAGCTCGCTCCTCTTTCGGGACCCGTTGCATCCTATTTCCCGAACTCGAGCCGTGTCGCGCAGTTGTTGTGTATTCGGGGGTTGGCCGTGATCTTGGACATGGTCGACTGGAAATCATATCGCAACCGCCTGAAATGGACGACGTGGTCCTTGACGATCACATAGCTGGCCCGGTTGTCTCCGTCCCGCGGCTGCCCCACCGAGCCCACGTTGACGATCGCCTTTCCCTTGGCGAGGGGATACTGGTTTCCGATCCGTCCCGGTTCGAGAAAGCGGAAACCTTCGATAATGACTCCCGGCTGGTGAGTATGCCCGATGAAACAGGCGCCATCGATGAGCGTGAAGATCTCTACGAGCTTCTCAGGCGCGAAGACCACATCGGTCTTCATGACGTACTCGCGAACGGGATCGCGGGGCGATCCATGGTAAAAAGCCAGCGGCGGCGTGTGATGGACCTCGCTCAGATCCTTGAGAAAGTTCCACCGGCTCCTCTTGCGCGACGAGCTGATCAGCCCCGGCTTCAAGCTCTCGCGGGTGTAGTTGATCACGTCACGAGCGACGAGGTTGAAGTCGACCGGGCCCTCGATCACCGCCTCGTCATGGTTGCCCCGAAGAACGATCTCGCACCGCGTGGAGATCAGGTCGATGCACTCCTCGAATTCGGGTCCATAGCCCACGATATCGCCGAGACACACGATTCTTTTGACACCGGTCTTGTCGATGTCCCGCAGCACGGCCGTCAACGCGTCGAGATTGGCGTGAATGTCGGATATGATGGCAAAAGCACGGTTCGAATCAGTCATTTTCCGCTTCCGCTTCAGTGAGCATCTCCACGAGGGCTCGGACAACCGTCGGAACATCCTGCGTTCCACGACTGTCGTTGAGCGTCATTCCCGCGGCGTTGCGGTGCCCTCCTCCCCCGAACTGTTCGGCCACTGTGTTGACCGCAATGCGGCCCTTGGACCGCAGGTTGACCCGCATGAACCCTTTGGGCAGTTCTCGAAACAGGGCCACGCACATTACCTTTTCCGACGACCTGAGGACATCGAGCAGGATATCGGTTTCGAACTCGTCTTCCGCGTTCATCGTATCGCCGATCAGATCGAGGCTGATCGTGCCCCAAAGAAGGCGCCCATCCAGCTCTTCCTTGATATCGGCAAAAACGCGTCCCATCAGTCGGATGAGCCCCAAAGGATTGTGCTGATAGATGCGACTGAAGACTTCAGCCGGTTCGATGCCGGCTTCGACGAGCCGCGAGCCCTGGCGCAGGGCATCAGGGGTGGTGTTGGAGTAGCGAAACCATCCCGTATCGGTGGCGATCGCCACGAAAAGCCCGAGAGCCTCCTCATAACTGAAAGGTTTCTCATCGAGGATGCCCAGGAATTCATAGACGATCTGCCCCGTGGCACAGGCCTTGACGTCGGTCATGTCGATATCCGCTCCCGATGGAAACAGGGAGGGGTGATGATCGAATCTGACGAGCGAGCCTTTGCGCCGGGCGAGAAGATCTTCCCACAGCGGCAGCCGGTCACCGGTGGTTGCGTCGAGCACCACGATGACATCGGCATCGACTACGGTCTGGCGATGTTCCTCTCGATCGGGATCGAAGATCTGGACGTACCGCTGAAAGCCGAGAAAATCGTAACGTGGAGGCATGGATTCGAAGAGGAACGGAGTGACCCTCTTCGCCTGCGATCTGAGACGGTGATCGAGGGACATCATCGTGCCGATAACGTCTCCATCGGCGCGATGGTGGCCGACAATCACGATCTTTTCCGATGTCTTCAGAAGAGAGGCACAAGCGTGCATACTCTCCTGAATAGAGCCCGCCATGCGTTCCTCTTTTCCCCCTTCTCCCTGAGTGATCTTCATGTTGCAGCCGCAACTCTTTGACAAGAAAGAACCAAATCTACACGAGCGACATGTGAGTGTCAACGCCACAAACACGCCATCTCTCTTTGATTCGCTCTCCGAGCATGCCGTGCAAGAAGAAAGTCGCGGCGAGCACAAAAAAGCCGGGCGGAAGGAGAGACTCCCGCCCGGTTCGATGAGTCAAGGTTTTTTCGATGCCCTTCGATTGGAGGGCTCCGGAAGTCTTACTGCTGAGCGCGGTTGATCGACACACTCCTGATCTTGAGATTCTTGTAGATGGTTATGTTGCCGCCGTTGTTGACCTCGAAGCTCGACCTCAGGAGGATCCGGAACCGCAGATAGGGATTGCCGTCCATGGTGTTGAAGTTGTCGTAGCTGATGAAATTGTTGGTCACCTCGCTGAGATCGAGGAATCCGTTGTCGTCGGCGGGCGCATAATTGAAGCTGATCGCGAAGAGCGGCGGAATGGGGAACAATCCCGAGGGATCGGGAAAGTCGAGCTCGGTATGCTCGTCGATGATGCCGCCGAACTCGTCGGTCTCGGTCATGTCGTAGACCACCCGCAATCCGCGCAGTGCGGGATCGGGATTGCTGGGATCATAGATGAAGTCAGGCCGTGAGATCCCCATGAAATAGAACTTGGAGATCGCCAGACTTTGACCCTCCTGGGCCGGGAAAATCCCGAGGTTCATCACGTCGACCGGCGGAAAGGTGGTCGTGACGTAGCTGGACGGTTTGAGGTTGTTGCCGGCGTTCTCGAGCCGGATGAACCCGGCTCCGCCGTCACCGCCCATGATACCGAATCCACCGCCTGTGCCGCCCAGAACCGAAATGACCGAGTCCTCGCTGAACTTGATATCCTCCCTGGCGCGGATCAGCATCTGACCGCCGGCGCCGCCGCCTCCACCTGGGAGAGAGAGGCTCACGCCGCTGATCGTGCCGCCGTCGCCCCCCTCGGCATAAATGCGGCCCGAGGTGGCCACGTTCACGCTACGCGCCGTTTCGATCTGCAACACCCCACCGCCGGCACCACCGCCGGCGCCGCAGATCCAGCCCGGTAACTGATAGGGTGGTGACGAGCTCGTCTTGAGAGTCCCCGTCAGCTCCACACCGGAACCGCCGCCACCGCCACCGCCGTACTGTTCGGGAGGAAAGACCTTGAAAACCTCGTCTCCATTGAAGGTCACATCATCGAGATCGAAGTTCTGACCGCCGCCGGCCGTGATCGGCAGAATGGTGATGGAATCGTTGGTGTTGGACACGATTCCAAAGAGCCAGCCCTCCTCCGCGACGTTGGGATTGACGCGGAACCCTGAGTAGTCGGCGGTCCCGAGAATATCCTCGACTTCGAGCACCGTGTCAGGGAATCCGGCGCTGGGACCGATCACATTGCCGGAAGGCTCCGCGCCCAATCCCCCGGCGCCGCCGAGAGAATCGGGAGTGCTGAAGCCACCGACGGCTCCGCCTACGGGAGCATAATCGGGACCTGTCTCGCCATCTGCACCGGCGCTGGCCCCGCCACCACCGCCGCCGCCGCCTGCAGTGGCATAGGTGAGTAAGGTTTGAGCCACCGAGAGGGGTTCGCTGCCCTCACCGTAACGGCCGATCCCCGCGGGATCCACGCCGTCCTCACCGGCGATCAGCCCCGCGAGATAGGCGTCGTTCAACTTGGCGATCGGAGGGATCGGAATGCCTGGATTGGTCGAAGTCTGCAGCATGGAACCGCGGTAGCGCGGATCGAGAGGATCGCTGACTATGTTGAACACCTTCGTCGCAGGATCGATGCTGTCCACGACAAAGGTGGTATGGTTGGTCACCACCACCTCGTTCCCGGGCCCCGTGCCTACGTTGGGTTGGAGATAGAGCTCCATACCGAGATCGATGAGCTGCTTCATCAGGATGAACTCGCTGGCCGACTTGTTGGTGTCCCGGAGCTGGTAATCGGACAGGGCCGTGTTGATCCCGGTGATTCCATAGTTGTTGTGAAACGACTCGTAGCCGGCGACGTTCTGGAACGGCTGCGGCATACCGTTGTTGATGCTGCCTCCGTCTCCGCCGTCGCCACCGCCAGCGATCGCTACACCGCCATTGGTACCCTGGAGCTGGCCGTAGATCCCATCCGCTCCGTGCTGTGAGCCATTGACGGGAACCACGTTGATCGTTCCGTAGATCTTCACCGAACCAGTAGCCTTGAGCACCAGCGGATATCCGAGGCTCGACGCGTCTTTGGGATAGAGCGTCCAGCCCTCGGGCAGGGTGAAGCTGGTGAAGTTGTAGAAACGTACCTGTCCACCTTTTGCCGTGGGAAGCTGGATGGTGTGATCATTGATATTGATCTCGGCATCGGCGGGGTAGAAGTCGGGCGGCAGGAAGGGGCCGTCCTCACCGGTTCCACCGCCGAGGCCGGGCAGAAGGGCGTATTCATCGCCGCCGATATTCTGTCCCCAGTCGGCCGATGTGGTGGACGAATCCTCGTAGTCGGTGGTGTCGAATTCCTCGACCAGATCGGCGAGCGGGGTGGTGTTCACGGTGGTGAAGAAGTTGGCTTCGTCAGAGTTCTGATAACCCTGCTGATTGCCCGCCAGATCGTCGATGATGCCCTTGATGTTGACCGAGTATTCGGTGTCGGATCGCATGGCGATGAGGTCGAATGCGAAATCGGCAAAGCTCTCCACGACGCCGGCGCCGGTCACCCTCTGGGTCAATGTCCATTCGCCCAGCGCCTTGACCGGATCGGTGGGATTTCCGCCGTGATAGTAGAGCACCGAGAGCGAGGGCGAGCTCTTGTCCGCCACGTTCACCACCGTGGAAGGCTGCACGGCCTCGCTGAATTCGACGCGGATGTCAGGAGGTTCCATGGGATCGATGTCGTCGACCTGAGGCACCGAGACGCCGCCCTGGTACCAGGTACCAGGATCGCTGATCGATTCCTTCTGCCAGTAAGCGAGCTCGGCTCCCTGATCGTCGAAGAGCGTGATCTTCTTGGCCCACGGAGGACCGAAGACTTCGTCGTAAATATAGCCGTTCGGATCGTCCTCGGCAGGTGTTCTGAAGGCGACCGGCTTGCCTGAGCTCCTCAAGGTGATCGTACGTCCGGAGACCGACTTGACCACGTTCGTCGATGGCGGGAGCTGAAACTTGATCTCGTAGACCGCGTCGTCGAAGAATCCGAAGGTCACCTCGGTGGAAGAAAAGAAGATGCGCGGCCTGATCCACAGCTCGCTGCCATAGACCTCGTACTCGACGGCGGCGGAGTGGCCGGCGCCGTACGAAGCCTGACCGAGAGGATCATCGATGGTGACCACGTTGATCGACAAGTTGTTGCACGACGTGGGCTCGATGGTCTCGTTGAAATAGAGGATGATCGGAAGGTTCACACCCCACAGCTTGGGAAAATCATCACCGGTGGCTGGTGACGATGTATTGCCGAAGGTATCAAAAAACCCGAATCCCGATCCCCCCAGGCCCAGGCCGGAATTATTATTCCCCCCGCCACTGCCGCCTCCTCCTCCGCAAGAGAAGAGTCCTACGATCAATGCCAGGACGAGTAATCCCCGTATGATCCCATAGTCTTTCATTATAACAAGGTCCTCTTTGGTCTCGAGCGAGTTTAACGTCTTGTATAAACGGGCTCTAAAAAAACCTATCCGTTACCCCGAATGCCTCCCGGGGTCCGCCTCGAGCTGTCCCAAGGGAGCTCGAGAGGTTACCTGCTGGATTCCAAGGGTATTCAGTTATGATCTTCTCGACGGCTCGGATCGGGGATCTGAGGCCGCTTCCTTCGCCTCCTCGATCAGTCTACAACACTTGTTCATCGCAAACTAAAGAAAGAAAAGGACTTCTTTCTGCATAGTTCTATAGAAGGACCACCGAAGGGGGGTATCAAAGAGGCGTCAGAAAAGCTCGGCACGAGAGAAAAACCGATCAGACAGAATAGTTTTTCTGTCGTACAAGCTCTTGCAAAACAATATCTTGTACACAAAACCGAAGATAGATTGAAGCAGAATTCGAAGGAGAAAAGGCCGTGAAATTTCTACCCGCCCTGGTGGGCCTCTTTTTTGTGCTCTTTCTCATCGTCTCCAGCATGATCTTCATGAAGCTCGAATCTCTCGACCAGCGGCTGGTCAACGTTCCGGTCGCCGCCGAGGTGGATGAGCGATTTCAGGGCCTGGAGACGCGGATCGAGTCGATTCGCAACGAAAGCTTCAAATCGGCGCTGACGATCTATGAGCGGCTGACCGCGCTGGAGACCGGATCGGCCCAAACGGTCTCCAGCGGCCCGAAGACCAAGGAGTTCCTGCTCACCGCTCTGAAGCAGGACTTTTTGACCTTTCAAAACATCGCCGGCGGCGATCCCGACGGAGAGCAGAACCTCCAGGAGCGGCTCGCAACGACCCTCGACAGCCTCGGGCAGCGGCAAGAGGGCGGTGCGGACGTCGTGGCGGACATGTTCCGCGAGCTGCAGATCAGCACCGATTGCGAGTGGAAGGCCTATCTCCTGCGCGAGGCCATTCCCAGCCTGGGCAGGGCCGGTCGAAGCCCTATGATGGAGTACTTACGCCACGCCGAGAACGACGAGAGCCTGCGGGTTCTGGCCGCGCGGAGCGTTCCGACCATCGGCACCCGCCAGGACCTGAGGGAGCTGGCTGGTTATCTCGAGGACCGCGAGGAATCCCTCGTCGTCAAGATCGGCCTGGCCCGCATCTTCAAGGAGCATCCCAGTTCCGCCGCAGAAGAAGGCTTGATCGAGGGCGTCCGGGGCGTCCAAATCGAGGGGAGCGATGAGTTCGAGTTCTATCATCCAGAGTATCGCTACGCCTGCCTCGAGGCTCTGGGCCGCCTCGACAGCCCGCTTACGATCCGTTTCCTGGAAGAATTGCTCTTCAACACCTGCGCTCCCGGCGATGACCCCAAGGCCAATCCCTACATCCCGCTGCTGGCGATCGATGCCTACCACGCCATCAAAAAGGAAGAGGCCCTACCCTACCTCGAACAGCTCCTCGAGGACTACGCGCTCTTCGAGGATCCCTTGGGAAAAAAGATCCAGAATATCCTGAAGCTCTATGAGAACGACGAGGGCTCCGGAGAGCAGCGATAGATCCCGTTCCGTCCCCCCCCCCCCCCCCCGCGGCGGCGGAACCGAAGAATACGAGACGACCGAGAAAGGCTCGATGAATGTTCGACAGCCATGCGCACCTCGATTTCGATGATTTCAAACCTGACAGGCAGGCGGTCCTCGAGCGTGCCCGGGCGATCGGCGTGGAAGGGATCCTGTCGATCGGCATCGACCTGGCCTCCTCCCTGAGAGCCCGCGAGCTGGCCGCGGAAGCCGACTGGATCTTCGCATCTGCAGGGATCCATCCCAATCTGGCCGGGCGGCCCGGATCGGAGGTCGAGTTCACCGAGATCCGCGCCATGGTGCTGAGAGGCGAGTTCGAGGCGATCGGCGAGACGGGTATGGATCTCTATCGCAACCGGACCGCTCCCCAGGTCCAGGAGGCTTTCTTCCGCCGCCATCTCGACCTGGCACTGGAGTCGGGAAAACCGCTGGTCATTCACTGCCGGGAGGCTCATGAGCAGGTGACCGCGATACTGGAGGAGTACCGCCAGGAGATCACCCGCTGCCGATCGCGGATCGTGATGCACTGCTTCGGCGCCCCGGAGTCCTACGCCGGGCTCTTTTGCGACATGGGGCTCTTCGTGTCCTTTGCCGGCAACGCGACCTATAAGAACGCCGGAGAGCTGCGCAGGGCTGCCGTAAAGGTTCCTCTGGAGCAGCTCCTCTCGGAGACCGACTGTCCCTTCCTGGCGCCGGTGCCGCTGCGCGGTAAACGCAACGAGCCGGCCCTGATGACCCACACGGTGGATGCGTTGGCACGGGTGAAGGGGGTGGATCGAGAGGAGATCGATGCGCACCTCACCGCCAACGCCAGGCGCTTCCTCTTTGGGTGAGATGATGGTGCGCGCCGCACAGCCGCGAAGAGCACTACCGCTGCTCACAGGTGCGGCAAGAGCCACGAAGGGCGCTGCTGCTACTGAAAGGTGCGGCAATGGCCACGAATGATCGGTCCCGCGTCACGGCCAAGTCGGCGCTGCGGGCTGCTCACTACGCTTCCGCTGCTAACACGAGACGGGACACTGCAGCCGCAACAGCCACGAAGGGCGCTGCTGTTACTGAAAGGTGCGGCAATGCAGTGCCCCAAGCTGAGGGATGGGCTGTCTGAGAACGTGTTTTCTTCGCTGAACACTCTTTGTCAGATCGCCTGCGCAACTAGGCCATGCTCGTTTCCATCTGCAGCAGCTTGGCCAGCTCCTCGGACGCCGTGCTCCTCGCCAGAGCCGACTCCAAGCTGATGCGCCCGTCGCGGACCAGACGAGCGAGGGACTGGTTCATGGTGGTCATCCCCATGCGCTGGTTGGTCTGGATCACGCTGTAGATCTGGTGTGTCTTGCCGTCGCGGATCAGCGCTTTGACCGCCGAATTGGCGATGAGGATCTCCGCCGCCAGGGCGCGGCCGCCGTCGTCAGCCTTGATCAGCTCCTGGGAAATGGCCGCCTGCAGGGTGAACGAGAGCTGCGTTCGGATCTGCTGCTGCTGGTGGGCGGGAAAGACATCCACGATGCGGTTGATCGTCTGGACGGCGTCAGATGTGTGCAGAGTGCCGAAGGTGAGGTGCCCGGTCTCGGAGATCACCAGAGCCGCCTCGATCGTTTCCAGGTCGCGCATCTCGCCGATGAGCACCACGTCGGGATCCTGCCGCAGCGCCGATCGCAGAGCCCGGGTGAAGCTCTCGGTGTCCTGCCCCACCTCGCGCTGGTTGATATGGCTCAGCTTGTTCTTGTGCAAAAACTCGATCGGATCCTCGACGGTGACGATGTGGCTGGCGCGTGTCGAATTGATGAAGTCGATCATCGACGCCAAGGTCGTGGACTTGCCGCAGCCCGTCGCCCCGGTCAACAGGATCAACCCTTTGGGAAGCGAGCAGAGCGCCGTGCAGGTCTTCTCGGGCAGCCCCAGTTCGCTGAAGTTTTTGATGTTCGTGGGGATCGACCGGAGCACGCCCCCCACCGAGCCGCGCTGGTAGAAAACGTTCGTTCTGAACCGCCCGACCCCTGCCAGCCCGAAGGAGAAATCGAGCTCCTTGCGCTTCTCGAACTCGGCGACCTGATCGGTCGTGAGAAGCCCGTAGACGAGCTCCTTGGCATCGGCCGGCTTGAGCGGCGTCTCGCCCAGATTGACCAGCCGGCCGTCGATCCGCAGTCGAGGAGGCGAGCCCACGGTGATATGCAGGTCCGATCCGTTTTTGTTGACGAGCTCTTCCAGCAAGGCCTTGACATTCTCCATCACTCGGCACTCCCAAGATACCGCATGCCCTCGGCGACCTCCCGGCAGGGCCGAACCTCTCACAGGGCCCAACGCGCTCCTGGAGACGTCTCGAAGGCAGCGGACTGTTTGCTCATTGGCGGCGATCCGGATGGTCAGTCCACCCGTCCAGTCTCTCTTCGAATTTCACGGCGCCGAAACTGAACAAAAAAAGGGCCGGTCGAACCGGCCCTTTTGGTTGTCGAGTTGATCCGAAACCTCTCTCCCGCAGGTTATTGGAACCAGGACGGGAAGAGCCACGGCGGATCGAGTCCGCCGCGCGATGCACAGGGCGTTTTAGCCCTCGTCCTCGCCCTTCTTGCTCTGAGCGATGATGGCGTCCACCTTGGAGGAGGGCACGAGATCGTAGTGGGAGAAGGTCACGGAATAGGAGCCCTCGCCAGCGGTAAGCGAACGCAGCTCGGTCGAGTACTTCTGCACCTCCCGCAGGGGAGCCAAGGCCTTGATGATCTGCAGATCGCCGATCGAATCCATGCCCTGAATCCGGGCGCCACGCCCGTTGAGGTCGGAGGAGATATCACCCATGAATCGGCTGGGGATGGTGACCTCCATGAGCACGATCGGCTCGAGCAGCACGGGCTTGGATTTTTCGAAGGCGTCGCGGAAGGCTTTCGCCGCCGCCACCTTGAAGGAGGCTTCCGAGGAGTCCACGTCGTGGTAAGAGCCATCGATGATCCGCGACTTGACATCCACAACCGGATACCCGGCTATGATGCCGGCGTCCAAAATCTCGCGGATCCCCTTTTCCACGGCGGGGATATACTGCCTGGGGATCACGCCACCGACGATCTCATCGGAAAAGATGAAGCCCTCGCCGCGCTCGACCGGTTCGAGGATCAGCTTCACCTCGCCGTACTGACCATGACCGCCGGTCTGTTTCTTGTGCTTGTGGTGGCCTTCCGACGAAGACTGAATGGTCTCGCGGAAGGGAACCTTGGGCAGGCTCGTTTCGACCTCCACCTTGAAGCGCGTCTTCATGCGTGCCAGCATCGTCTCCAGATGAAGCATGCTGACCCCGGTTACGACCAACTCACCGGTCTGTTGATCGCGCTCGGCCTTGAAGGTGGCATCTTCGGCGTCGAGCTTTCTGATCGCAGAACTGATCTTCTGCTCGTCGTTGCGGCTCTTGGGAGTCACGGCGAGCGAGACCATCGGCTGGGGATGCTCCATGGACTTCATCACGAGGTGGCTCTTCTCGGAACAGAGAGTGTCAGAAAGCTCGAGGGTCTCCACCTTGGGAATCACCACGATATCACCTGGCATGGATTCTGTGATGCCTTCGGTCTCCTTGCCCTGGCAACGCAGCAAGGTTCCGATCTTCTCGGTCTTCTCCGTGCGCGGATTGTAGAACAGGCTGTCCGAGGACAGGCCACCGGAGAAGATCCGCACGTAGTTGAGCTTGCCCACGTAGGGATCGGTGACCGACTTGAACACGAACGCCACCGGATCGGTGACCGCGCCTGGATCCAGAACGATCTCCTCTTCGCCCTTGTAAGCCTTGCGGAAAGGGCCGTCGGTCGGTGCAGGAGCGTATTCCGCCACGAAATCGAGCAGTTCCGCCACACCAAGATCCTTCTCCACGCTCGTGCAGAAAATGGGGATGAAAGTCCCGGCGGCGATCCCCTTCTTGAGCAGAACTCTCAGCTCGTCCGGACTGATCGGATCGCCTTCGAGATACTTCTCCATCAGGGCGTCGTCGGCCTCCACGAGCGACTCGACCGCTTCCATGGATGTCTCCTCGGCAGCGTCTTTGTTCGCTTCAGGGGCGGTATCGGCTTTGAAGAGGATATCGGTGATGCTCGTCAATTCCGCGCCGGTGCCATCGGGAATCATGATCGGCTGGCAGTTCTGGCCGAAGGCCTCCTTGATGCTGCCGATGAGGCTGTCCCAATCCACGTTGTCCAGATCGAGCTTGTTGACCACGATGGCGCGCGCCAGGCCCAGATTGGTGGCCTCGTCCCAAAGACGGCGCGTGTTGTACAGCACACCGTTGAAGGCATTGACGCAGACCAGCGCGAGCTCGGAGGCATACAGCGTGGAGATCGCTTCACCGATGAAATCGGGATACCCCGGAGCATCGAGGAGGTACAGCTCTTTTTTGTTGTGCGAAAGATGCAGAACGGACAGGTTGAGAGAGTGTTTCTTGGCCTTCTCGTCTGGATCGAAATCGGAAAGCGACGAATCGTCATCGATTTTTCCGAGCCTGTTCGTGGCCCCCCCTTTGAAGAGAAGGGCGTCGACGAGGGATGTTTTGCCCGAATCGCTTCCACCGATGAGAGTGATGTTGCGAATGTCTTCCGCACTATACTTTGCCATGGACTCCTCCGCTCCTCTGAAGCTCTGGCCGGGTGACGTCCGCTCTCGATGTTGGCTCAACCCGTACAGGCTACTCTGAGAGATTTAAGCCGCCTAGACTTCTTGAGAACAGCCATCACTCCACCGCATCGTGCGTCTCGGGGGAGACAACCGGCCGCCTGAATCTGATCAACGCGAAAGAGGCCGATTCTACACCGAGTTGACGAGATTTCAAGGTAGGAGGCCCAAAGTTTTCACGGTGCCATCGCGCTCTTGCCTCGCCGGGGCCTAGCAAAATCGCCCGGCAGATCACCTGGAGGATCATCGTGGCCGGTGTTACCCGGGGTGTGTTCTGCCTCAAAGCAGCGCGGAGTTGATCCAGCCGGGCCAGGTCTGAAACATGAAATGATAGACCTCTTCCCGGAAAAACATGAATACGAGCATGCCCACCGAGAGGAACGGCCCGAATGGGATCTCCTGGTTACGTGTCGCCAGCTTGTAGCCCAGCCCCACGACGGCCCCCACCAGGCATCCCAGCAGAAAGATCGTCAGCGCGCCTCCCCATCCGAACACCGCCCCCATGAAGGCCATGAACTTCACATCCCCGAGCCCCATGGCGTCTTTCTTGAAGATCCACTTGCCCACGATCCCCACGAGGAGCAGAGCCGAGGCCCCCACCACGGCACCGACCAGAGCGGTCACGAGCGACGCGCTCCACGCCGGCATCGTTCCTTGGAGGCTGCTAAAAAGGGATTCGTGACTGTGAAGCAGGGGTAAAATCGGCGACAGGATCAGCGCGATCACGACACCGCCGTAGTTGATCTCGTTGGGAATGATCTGGAATTCGAGATCGATGAAGGTCACCACCAGGGCCACCATGACGAGGACCAGGTGACAGAGGTAGACCGCAATCAACTGAATCTGCTGCGGGCCGCCGGTCACCAGGCCGTCGAACTCGTGGAACGTCAGCGCCATGAAGAGCAGGAGACAAAGGCCCTCCACCACGGGATAACGCCAGGAGATCACCTGACGACAGGCGCGACACCGTCCGCCGAGCACGAGGTAGGAGATGATCGGCACGTTCTCATACCACGTGATGGAATGACCACAGGACGGACAGAAAGACCTCGTCGGTTTGGAAATCGTCATCGACTCTCGAGGGAGACGGTAGATGACCACATTCAGAAAGCTGCCGATGACGGCGCCGAAACAGCCGGCAATCGCGGGAAGGAAGAAATCAACGTTTGTCATGCACGCCTCTTTCGTGTCTTCGATCAGAGATCAGCTCACTTCGAAAGCTCATTCCCCCAGTCTGAACTGGATATAACTAAAGTCGTCATCCTGGATCCGTTTTCCACCGAAATCTCTGAATTCGAGCGACTCGATCCTCAGGTCATAGCACCGTCCCTGCTCGAGAGGCAGGATCGGAGACAGCCGCACCTGCAGATTCCCCGCCCTGGGAACGAGGGCACAGCGCAGGGGTAAGGTTTCCGATTCGGCGGCGGGCTCACTGCCGGCCCTCTGGATGTGAAGCCGAGCTTCCTGCCGGAACACGCTCCCGGGGTGGATCGGCTCGGTGAACTCCAGCACGATCTCTGCCTCACCGCTCAGCTCGATCCCGGCGAATCCGATATCGCCGAGCGCCACGCCGTTCACGGAAAGCAGCTTCGGCCCGCGATCCGGGACGGGATCGACGAAGGGCGCGAAGGGAGCGGTTCCATTCCCGCGATCGAGCGTGCTGAAGACGAAGCTTTCTTTCCGCCCCAAGCGCGACCCCTCGATCGAGAGAAGAGTCTGGCTGCAGGGGTAACCGGCGAACACTATCGTATAACGAGTCCCGAAACCGAGCCCTCCATCGTACAGTTCCTCATCGCCTGGAGGATCGGGCCAGAAGCGAACCTCGTTGCCGGTGACCTGCCAGCGTCCAACGGCGGGGCTTCCATCGTCGTCCACGATCGTCACCGTGTGGCTGTTGATCGAGGTGGGGTCTACAGAGCCGGAGAAGCGGAATGTGAGCGGCTCGTTGAGCCGCACGTCGGCCCGCCCCGCCTGCTGGAAGGCCACTACCTCGAGAACGTCCTCCTCGGTGACACAGGCCGAAAGCAGCGAGCAGGCCGCCAGCAGCGCCAGACCGCCCAACGGAAAACAGGCACGCCAAGGTTGTCGAAAAATCGCCTTGATAACCACCAGTTCTGCACCACCCTTCAGATCTTCGAGGACAGACCGGCGGGTTCGATCCGCGAGCGCCGAGGTGATCGGTCTCCAGATTCGATGCCGCCCCATCCAGTTTAAGGAGTCAGCCCTCCCGGTAAAGGGCTGGCCACCAAAAAAGCGAACGCGCGGTCTGCGCCGCGCGTCCGCTCGAGGTTTTGATCGACATCGCCGCAGGCTGCAACCGGTTGTTGTCGCCAACGGCCGAGAGCCATCGAACGACGCGGCGCGTCCAGCAGCGTGCGAGAGCTAGTATTGCAGCCTGATGCGCACGAAGTCGACCTGCGGTTTCGGGCTGGTCGGCGTGAGCGGGTAGGGATCCTTCGCCGTGTTGAGGCAGACCCTGAAGCGCACGAACTGCATGCCGCTGATCGACTGGATATCGGCGGTCCAGGCGGTGTAGCTGTCCTCGTCGGGAACCTTGGAGCCGGGGACTACGGCGTCGGCCCCCTGGAACTCGACAGTCACCTCGTTCTGGTCGGGGATATAGTTGGGTGTACCATAGCTCCAGTCAGGTGCCTGCACACAGATATCCAGGCTCTGCGGGTTGGGGAGGTACCCGTTCTGGGTAATCACCTTGCCGTTGGCCGGATTGATACCCTCGAATCCGAGGAACACCGGCGTCGGCGTCGAGCCGATTGGATCGCGGTGTACCACCTGCCCCATATCGATCCACTTCGAAAGCCCGTAAGAGAGCGGCCCCAGTGTGGTCGGCGTCTTGGAGGGATCAATCAGGCAGTCCTGGGTGACAGGCAACGAGGGGGAGTTGCCGGCGTCGTAGTTGATCTTGTAATGATTGTACTTCCGGGCGCAGTTGTCGCCGCCTTCTGTACAGCCACAGTGGGGATTGGTGATCGAGTTCTTGCCGGTGCAAAGCGTGCCGGCCCAGTCGACCTCACAGACCTCGGCGAAAACCGAGCCCGGATTGTCGATCACCAGATCTGTCTGGTAGTCGGGCACCTGCAACTGGACCAGGCCGTAGCCCCCGTAACCGCCGTCGCCCACCGACCAGGAGCAGAAGCTCGCCTTGTGATAGGCATTGTTGTTGTTGAGACAGAGGTTTCCCAGCAGCTCCTTCATGGTGTATTTGGGGACTTCCTTGCCGTCGCCGGGCCAGCCGCCGGATACATCGATCGCGGCGCCGGATTTGATGTGAATGTTGTCGGCCGAGTCGAGGATAATGGCCCCCCCGCTGCCGCCGCCGGCACCGCCACCGTAGTTGGAGTGTCCAATCACCTCGCCGCCGCCGCCATAACCACCGCGGGCCAGGATAGATCCCGTGTCCTCGATGACGATCTCGCCGAGGGCGTAGATCCCGACAGCACCACCGCCGCCGCCGCCACCGCCACCCTTCGAATCGTAGGCGCTACGGTCCACCGGCGGCCACCAGTTGGCTGCCAGGCCGATCGTGTTGGGGTGCATGCTGTCGGCGCGGGTTCCGCCACCGCCGCCGCCCTGCCCGCCGCGCAGGAACTTCAGCTCACCCTCCGAGCCGATGAAATCGTTCGACGTGGAGCCGTCGATGAAGGGCTGATCGCCGGGCAGACCGCCAGGTGTATGTTGGGTGTAGTACTCATCGACACCCGGTACGGGTATAGGATTACCGTTGTCGAACCACCAGGTGTCGCGCAGGAAGTAGCGATCGGCACTGTACGGATCGGCACCCCAGGCTCCGAGGCCATGATAGCCCATTCCGCCTTCCTGCAGGAACGAGCCGCCCCCACCGCCCGAGGCGCGTGAATCATCGTCCTCGCCACCGCTGCCGCCTATGTAGCGGGTATCGGTGCCGCAGGCGCCGCTCTCGGCGCCGCGGCCGCCGTTCTGGCGCACGTTCGAATAACCCCAGCCATCTTCCGCCTTGTCCGGTGTGCGCAGATCGGTGAGATTCTGAAAGTTGGGCGGCATGGCCGGATGGGACACGCCGCCACGGCCGCCGCCAGGGCCGCCGATGCCGCCGGGCACGGGGGTGAAGGCCGAATCGAAGGTGATGTCGTTGGCGCCGGGCGCACCGGAGACGTCGATGATGCCCGCGATCTCAACGCGACCGGTGGCGTTCAGCACGAGCGGGTTCGATCCCATGGCCACCACCGTCACGCCGTCGGGGATGATGATGTTCTCGAAGTTGAACACGCCGCCGGTCACCACGGTGTGCTTCTTCACATCAGGCGTCGAGCCGTCGTAGAGCGGCAGCGTCTGGTAGTCGGTGTCGAGGATCACCGTGGGGTAGATCCCCTGGGGCACGAAGTCACCCAGGCCCCCACCGCCGCCGAGGCCGTAGGTGGCCAGGAGATGCTCGTATTCCGGAGCCTCGCCGTCCACATCGTCGACGGCCCAGTTGGCAGGCGGCAGGCCCTCGGCGATGGCGCTGCCTTCCCATTCGGTGTCCATGAAGTCCTCGTAGAACAGATCGGCCACAACCGCCGCACCGGGATCGAAGGTCGTAAAGGTGGCGATCAGATCGGCCTCGGCTTCCTGGCGGGCCTGAACCAGAGGATCGGTATGCTCGGCCTTGTTGCCGAAGGAAATGTTGTCGAGCCCACGGCGTGCGAGGATCTGGACCTCTTCATCGAAGGGCAGAATACCCGAAGGTTTCAGAACCACCTTCGAGCCCTGGTAGGTGTTCTCCACCAAGTCGCACCACGTTCCGAGCTCGGCCACGCTGTAGTTGATGTTGAGCAGCGAGCCGTCGTCGAGCGAGCCGGTCAAAACATAACGTGCACCTACCACGATCTCTTCCAGATCGAGGTCGAAGAGATCGACGAAGAGGCCGGGACCCGAGTAGAGCGCCAGCTTGTCGAAACTCTTCAGGCAGATCGAGGTGAAGTCGGCGTTGGTCGCGAGCAGCGCGGTCACGGCGACCGGATCGGCGTCGAGATCGATCTCGAGCAGCGTGCTCTGCGCGTTCGGTAAACCGCTGTTTTGGACGCCCATGATATAGACGAGCCCGTCGGGACGCACCACCAGGTCCATGTAGGTGCCGTAGGCTGTTCCCAAATCGTGGAGAAGGGTGGGAACTCCGGTTGTCGAATCGATCGTCACCACCTCGCCGGTGACACTGTTCACGGCGTAGAGCGCGCCATCCGGCCCGAAGGAGAGGCCGCGCGCGGCGGTCATCGCAACCAGGTTGACCGGGTTGGTCAAAGGGCACTCCAGCGGATTCTGAAGATTGCGGTACTCCACCTCCACCAGGGACCCCCCGTTGGTTCCCAGCATCGTGCCCCGGCCGTTGACTACAATGCTGTTCAGGCCGATCGGAATCGCAGGTGAGGTGAGGAAAGTCACGCCGAGAAAAGTCGCCGCACCGGTGGTGCGATCGATCCGGTAGAGGCCGGCATCATTCGTCGTGCCCGTATTGAGGGCCGCGTAGAATGTGGGCTCGGTGTAACTGAAGAACAGGTTCTCCTCGTCGATCGAGTCGTTGTCGAGATCCTCGCCGATAATATTGTTCGAGCCGTAGTGGAGCGGCTCATCGAACTCGACATAAAAATCGGTCTGAGCCGGGAAACCGGGAATACTCTGGTCGTAAGGATTCACCGGAACATCCACGTCGCCGTCCTGCGGATAGGTGGCCACCACCTCGGGCGCCGCCGCCGGATGGTTCGAAAAGAAGAGGTTGGGCAGATCGGCGGAGCCGGTCGTGAACGTGATCGGGTTGGTCACCGAACCGCTGATGCCGGTAAGGTTTTTGATCGAGGTGTTCACGCTGGTCGTCACGTAGATGATGTAATCCATGTCGGGCAGCAGACCGGGCACCGCTTCCTTGCTCGCGCTCGAGGCCAGGTTGAGCGGTTCTGTGGGAAAGAAGGGCGTGAACACGATCAGATTGCCGATCTTCTCGAAGATGCCCCGCGCCGGTATAGTATTGGTGTCGTCGTCGACGACCACATCGGGGCCGTTGTAACCGCTCGGCACGATGGCATAGACCTTGAGAGCGTCGAAGACCTTGGGATCGTCGATGACGATCTGGTCGGGACAATCGGGCACATCCGAGAAGGTGAAGATGATCTGCTGTCCCAGGGGTGCGTCGGTGGGTGGATCTGTGGTGCCGCCTGTCAGATTCGTGGAGGTAGGGAAAGAGATCTCGGTGAGCAGGATCCCTCCCTGTCCGCCCGTCCCGCCCTGCTGGCCCGTTCCGCCGCCGCCGCCACCGCCGCCACCACCACCGCCGCAGCCCATGACGAAACAGGCAACTGTGATGAGCAGGAGAATCGCAAAGATCCGGTGGTCGAAAAAACGCTTTTTAAAGGTCATCTTATCTCAACCTTTCTCAGAAGGGGCGTCGGGCTCCCCGAATTGTCTTATCCTCATCGTGTCGTTGAACCGGTTTTATCGTCGAAGCCCGGCGCGATCGGTTGATCCCGCGCCGGGCACTCATCAAAAGCTCTAGAGCGACTCTTTCCCTCCCCGGCGCGAGCCGCGCACCTAGAAGGCCGTTCTCTAGCGCTTGTAGGGGATAATGATCGTATCGATCGCCGGCACGTCACCGGAATCGAGGTTGGCCTCGAAGGTCGCCTTGAACTGAATGTAAGGTCTGGCGCTCCCGTTGAGGCTGCTGATGTTCTCAGGCGTCACCCAGTCGGTCACGCTCGTGCCCACATCGTCGGTGGAAGCCCTGAACCAGATGTTCAGGCTGGTTCCTGCAGGAATATCGCTCATCGCCGGCAGGATGATGGGAGGGAGGTACTCCGGGGTATTCAGAGTGGACGGCCTGACCCGGATCAGCGGGCTCTCGATGGTCGAGATACGCTTGGCATAGTCGAAGATCATGAAATAGCGCGAGTTGTCGCCGTAGTCGCCCGGGGAGGCCAACATACCGGCCCAAGCCCAGTTCCACGACCACGTGTCGTCGGGCTGCTGAAACTGGTTCACAGGCGGATTGAGCTCGTCGAAGGGATCGGTCGCCGCAAAGACGGATGACCGCGATCCCGTGGCATAAGCGCGGGCATAAACCCTGAAACGGGGCAGCATCGACGACTGGATTCCCACGTGGAACGCATAACCGTTGGTGAGCGCCACCGGCGTGTCGCCGTTGTCATCAGACCGGACGTCGATCAGGAGGCCGCGAGAGGAATCGTAGCCGTATCCGGGGTTTCCTTCGGGATTGTCGAAATCCGGATAGGGAATGAAGTAGTTGAACTTCGAACCCTGGTTCTTGGGGGCATAGATGTTGCTCTGGTCGATCACGTAAGGCCGCCCGTCGGTGTACTGCTCCACGGGATCGGCGTTGAGCTTGGCGACATCGACGTCATCGCCGAGCACTATCTGCCACTCGTCCCGGAGCGAGCCGTCACCATCAACGTCGTAGACGTTGGAGTTGTCGATCGGCGGATTCTCTTCCTTGTAATGCTCGTCAGAGCTGGGCCCCCATTTCCCGCGGCGTGAGTCGAATTTCTTCTTGAGACCCGAGTTCTTGTTCTTCGGGATCCCGCCCGACTCACGCGTGTCCGGCTCGTCATAGGTAATACCGGCCGACTGTTTGTCGATCGCCAGGTTGCTGAGCGCCATGGCGATGGAGAACTCCTTGATGTAGGTGGAGCTGACATTGCCGCCGATCGGTGACCAGGAGAGTCCGACCAGGTCGAGGATCGTGCCCGCGAAGGAGGGTACATCCGGCGAGCAGTCGCCGCGACGGTAGATGTGCTGGAACCGCACTCCGAGGCCGGCGTTGATCGGTGTCCCCGCGCCGAAGGGGGTTCTCGAGATCGGATCGGGATAGGAAGGAGACGACGGCGGCGGAGGGTTGAAATCATCGAAAACATGCTCGATGAACTCTACCGGGTGTCCGGCCAAGAAACCGCTCAGTCCCAGGTGCACGTCGGCAATGTGGGGGCCGTAGATCTCGTTGTCGGCGTGGGTGCTGTCGCCGTCATCGTGGTCGCGGTAGACCACTCCGGTGATGCCCGTGTTCGGATCGCCGGCGGTCTCCGGAAGCCCCATGAAACGGTGGGCCACGAGCCCGGTGTCTTCGAGCTGAGCGTCACCTGAGGAGGAGAGCTTCACCAGGAAATCCACGGCAGGCGGGAAGGATCCGCGACCTGGGCTACCCACGTTGGTGATGCAGAAGGGATCGGCCTTGTCGAAGAACTGCGCGGGCATACCGAGGGATTGCCCACCCAGGTCGATGGCGCCCAGAACCCCCTCGGCCTCGAGATCGTCAACCACCTCCGGCGGCCATGTGCTCGGGTCGCCGAGCGACAGGTAGAAGGCGTCCACCTGCGCCTGAGAAGGAACACTGCGGATGACGAAACGCAGATCCTTGGCTACATTGCCGAAGCCGCGGAATTGATCGCCGCCGAGCATACCGAACTGGTCGGTATGGATCGGCTCGAAGAAAATCTTGGTCTGTCGGTTGGACGCCGTGATCTGCCCGAGATTCATGGCGCTGAACAGGGGATCGGTAATGTCCCCGATATCATCGGCGATGTAGTAGGATTCGTAGGGCCGGAAGGAGTCCACATCCATCGGTTCCGAGAACTGGATGCCGATCCTCCAGTCCGCCTCGATCGGATTGTCGGGATTGGTGCCGTAGGAATAGACGATCGGGTCCCAGCCGTTGCCGTTCCACTCGTCGAACTTCAGGAAATAGATCAGCTCAGAGTTGAAGGCATCCTCGGGATCGTTCGGATCCTTGGGGTGATTGATCGGGTCCACCGCTGTCTCAGGTCGATTGAAGCCGGGAATCGGCTCGAAGTACTCCACACGCTGGACGAGGTAGGCATCCCCCACCAGAGGTAGGCCGACCACAAAGCCCGCATCGCTGGCATCCACATAGAACTGGGTGGCCGTGTTCCAGGCCACGCGGACCTTGGCTTCGAGCGTCGCATGCCCCGGCCGAATCGTCAGGATCGCCTCGCTCCACTCACCCTGCCCGCTGTTGGCGGTCACGTTGAAAGCGGCCGTCGAATCCTGAATGACGACGTTGTTGCCGTTGAAGCCCACCCCGGTCACGGTTCCGCTGGCATTGACCTCGCGTATGACACGTGGGGGCGTCAGGTCGGGCAGAAATCCGTTGAAAGTCAGGTCCCCGAAACTGATGAAGTCGAGCATGCGGTTGCCGGGATTGATACCGATCGGTTTGATCGCCGAGCCGAGATAATCGATCCTGGCTCCCAAAGCGAGCCCTCCCGTGGATCTCAATACGTTTGATCCCGTGCCCATGGATGCGAGGGTCAGTTGGAGATATCCATCTTCGTCCGCCACGGCCACGCCGTTCTCGTCGAAGACCACAGGTGATGCGGGGAAACCCAACTGTTCACCGGTGGAGGGGTTCAAGAGCAGCTGGTCGTCCAGAACGGTCACCTGGATCGTCATCATTCGACCCAGATTGTCCAGGATCTGCACCGGGCTGTTGGCGGTCAACAATCCGCCGGCGTCGAGATTGAGCGAGGCCTCGTCGACCGACTTGGAAAAGTCGAGGATCAGCGCAGCATTACGGGGCAGAATCTTGGGTTCGAAGGGCTGCGACGAGGTGTCGACGAGATTGAGCGACCAGATGTTGTCGAGGGAGTCGTTGGCGTAGAGCGTCTTGGGATAATCGGGCAGGAGAAATCCCGTGATCGGATCGAGCTCGATATATGAGGCGGGATTTACGATCTCCTGAGCCTGTCCCTGGGCGTCGAGGAGCGGCCTGCCGAAAAAGGCGTCTTCCAGAAAGAAATCGCTCTCCCAGCTTCCGCCGTTGAAGGAGACCTGGGACTTTCCGCCTCCCCCTCCCCCGCCGCCACCACCACATCCTATGAGCGTCACGGCGACCAAGATCGTCATGGACACAAGCATAAGCCGTTGAATGGAAATGGTCATTGAATCGTCACCTTTCGTCATGATCTGCAGAGCTGCAGGCTCGACGATCATCCCCGCTTCGAGCCAGCGGAGAGGAACAATCTGCCAGCAAAGGCTCTTTTCGTGTTGATCTCTGCAGGATCAAGCCCAGTACAAACGGGTTCAGTATCATCGGATAATGTCTGCAACGAAGAACCGTGGCGGTCGGTCGTCTCAACAGACCCACCCGTTAATGGATAACCAAAAAAGCGTTTCAACGTCACGTCGTTGGCGAGCTGACCGGATCTCAGCATGCGCCGTGAAATTCTAAATCAATGGATTCGAAAATCCAAGGAGATCCTGGCGCATCGGCTCCGAAGTCTCTCGCCTCAAAGAGGATAGACGATCGATTCTCACATATCGCGGTGACATCGCCCCCACCGCGACGATAGCAACCCACCAATGCCTAATACACTGTCCCACAATATGTAAGAACATAGGGAGCCCTATCCTCAACGGCATCCCTCAGCCGGCGATCACGGAGGAGAGCGATCGAGCTAACAACCGCCGGCTGCCACTATTTACCACCACGTGGCAAAGTGGTGACAAAAAGTGAATTTCCTCGAAAAAAGACTGAAAAAAAAGAAACGAACGCGACCGCACCAATCGCGGCGTCCCTCGCCAAGTCCAAGAGGGCAACGCCCTCTCATGGCAGTTCGCAGGGCGATCAATCCTCGAGTGAACCGGCGTAGCTCTCGAGCCTCGCCAGCGCCGCCTCCGCGGTGGCCGGGGATGCTCCCTGCCGAAGCGCAGCAAGGCCGCGCTCGAGGAGCTCGACCTGGAGTGGGGTAACCGCGAGGGGGCCGTCGTGGACGAGCAGATCGGTGAATCGCAAGCGCCGGCTCAACGCGCCGAGCAGCTCGGGAATCCCTGCTCCTTCGAGGGCCGAAATCCCGAGGAGCCCCCTGCGCGGGCCGCTGCTAGCGGGAGCTGCCTCTATCGCGCTACCACTTGCAAACAGATCCACCTTGTTGTAGACGCGAAAGGTCTTGCCCGTGTCCCTCGCGGCCTGGTTTCCCCTCTCAGAGCCTGCACGGCCGATAGCGGAAGATTCGAGCAGTTGGATCTCGAGATCCGCATCGGCGAGCAGCCGCCGGGCCAGGCCCACCCCTTCGGCGACGAGCGAATCGACCTCGCGCTCCACGTCGCCGGCCGTATCGACGAGCCGCACAGGCAACCCGTGGAGCAGAAAGCGGGCCTCTACAGGGTCGCGCGTGGTGCCCGGCACCGGTGAGGTGAGGGCGCGGCTGTGGCCGAGGATGGCGTTGAAGAGGGTCGACTTGCCCGCATTGGGAGCCCCGGTGATCACGACCAGCGGCGGCTCGCGCAGGAACCGGCCGAATGCGAAACTCTGCGCCAGGATGCGTAGGGAGGCCGGTTCAACGCAATTGTCAACGCCCGTTTCTCTCATCGCCGTGCGCAGCAGACGGGCAAGGCTGTCGAAAGCCGCCTTCAAAACCCCGCTCATCTGATGGGCAAGGAGCAGAGCCTGGGTGTCACCTTCGGCGGCCAGCAGGGCTTCGAGAAGCTCCGAATCCAGGGGGAGGCGTGGCATGAGACGGGTCCAGGGACGAACCTCGACGCCCTGTGCGGCGAAGAGCTCGAGGAGCGAACGGGCGGCGGCGGCGCCTCCATGACAACAGAGATCGAGGCACTCCCCGCGGCTGGAGGACTGGGGAACCACGATTACCTCGTCGAGCGGCCGATCCGCCTGCCAGATCACACCATAGGCGGCGCGCGCCCCCTTGGGAACACCCTGTCCCCGCGGCCGGCGCAACAGGCGCCCCAAGAGCGCCACCGCGCCCTGGCCGCGAAGACGCACGACAGCGATCCCCGAGGGCGCTTGTGGTGTCAGCATGGAGCAGACCAGGGGGGCAGCATCGTCGCACATCGGTTGCGGTCCTTCCCGTTTCCGGCGCAGAACTCCAGCCGGCAGCCGCCCGTTCGGGGCGGTCGGTGTTCCTCGCCGCCGCCACAAAGTACCGAGAATCCTTCTCGACGCCCTGCGTCGTCCCGGCCTGCCGGGCGCTACCGGTTGGCGCCTCCCCCGCCGGCATCGCGCCCCCCGGCAAGGTGTACGGCACAGGCCAGCGAGATGCCGCGCAGGGCCAGGTCGGGTTCGATGAGCACGGGCTCCTTCAGGCGGCTGGCAATGAGCTGGACCTCGCCGCCGGTGGCCACGGGGCGGCAGGTCCAGCCGGCCTCCGAAATCAGCGTCGCCAGCATGTGATCGACGAGTCCCACGTAACCGTGGAGCAGCCCCGAGGCAATCGCCTCCTCGGTCCCCTGCCCCACAGCCGGCGGCGTACCGGTCAAATCCACCTGCGGTAGCTGCACACATCCGAACCCGAGCGCGCGCGCGGCCAGACCGAGCCCGGGAACGATCGCCCCGCCCAGAAAGGCGCCGTCAGGACCGGCCAGGCTGAAAGTCAAAGCGGTTCCGAAGTCGAGCACCAGGATCGGATAGCCCTGGAGGTCCCCTGCAGCCAGTGTGGTCAGCAAGCGGTCATGACCGGTCCTTTGCGGTTCTCGGCAATGATTGACCAGGGGGATCGGAAAGTCCCGCGCCGCCAGAAGGAAGGGAAAGGAGCACGCCGCCTCCAGCTCACCGACGAGCGGGCCGTTCACCGAGGCCACCGCCACCGGAGGCTGCGCCGTCCCTCTCAGAACAGCCAGCCTGTCCGGCAGAGTGGCGATCGCGGATACGTCGTTTACAGGCGCACGGATCTTTTCCAGGACGCGGTGTTCATCCATGAGGGCTGCGGTGATCGACGAGTTGCCCACGTTGATGGCAATCAGGCGCATGAGAGGACTCCGGGAGACACACCCGGCACCAGCTCCTTGCAGAGAGTTTGATCGACGCCTCCCACCGAGCCGGGTCGCTGGCCGCACGGCACCTGCCAAGGGCCTGCGGATTGCAGGCACGAACGGTGCCGCAGGGGGGGATCATCAGTTGTCATAGATGAACGTCTTGTAGACCCGTCGCCCCATGCGATCGATCTCGACGACGTAGCGGCCTTCCTTCGGATGCTGCTTGAAATAGTTGACCGCCGCGGCCTTGGAGCTGATCGGAATCCCGTTGATCGAGATCAGGATATCGTTCCGGCGGAACCCCCGGCGGTGAACCAGCGAATCCTGCTCCACCGATGCCAGCTTGATAGCCTCCTTGCCGGTCTCGGGGTTGGAGTAGGTGGTCAGCTTCACTTCATCGAGCAGCTTTTCGTAGCCCTTGGTCACCTGATTGTATTCCTGGGAGGAGATGGCGAAGTGTCCTTCCCTGAACTCTTCGGTCTCTTCCGGCGGATTTTTGCGGTACGTTTTCAGGGGATCCTCGGGAAAGCCCTCTTCACCCCTGGAGGTCGCCAGGTTCCGGTCGGCGTCGCTCTGGAAGGACTTGGGCCCGACGACGACCTCCCTGCCGAACCAGGCGAAGACGACCTGCTTCTCACCGATCCTGAGGATCTTACCCGAGCTCGGCGCCGCGTCGTAGGGCGGTTTGAGGTGGTCGCCCTCCTTGCTCCAGAGATCGAGGGACAGCGTTTTCTCGACGGTCACGTCCTTGAGGTAGCGAACGCGCACCTTGCTCTGCTCAGGGGCGTCGGGAGTATGGAGGATCATGGAGAGCTCGAGCACGTTCTCCAGCGGCTCGTTCTCGGGTATCAACGATGTATCGGTGTTCGCCACCTCGGTCAAGCTGGCCCGAACAGAACCGTCGATGCGGGCATTCCAGAGGGAGGAATAGCTGAGGACATCTTTCCTACCCCGCGGGCCGCCCCGTTCCACGGTGGCTCCCGCTTCCATCTTGTTGCTGAAGTCGACCGACGATCGGGCCTTGTACTCCCCCTCCCGCTCTTTGTTCAGAATCGTCACGAGCACGAAGAGAACGCCGAGAACGGCAAGGACGTTAAAGCCCCAGAGGATGCTCTTCACCTTGCGGGTATTGACGAATAAGCGCATGCAACGCCCCTTTCACTGTTCTTCGTAAACCTCGTGACTCTTCAATCTCTATCGGCGGCAAAACCGCGCTATTCTTTGACGATCATCGACAACCGAAGATTCCAAGCACCTGCAGGATTGCTCGTCCACCCCGAACCGACGTCGAGGCGAGTCGCCGAAAAACGATCTTACAGCCGGCGCGGCAGGTGTGCAGGCGAAAAACAAGGCTGTACGCGAGATCCGTGCTCTTTGCTGGCACCGCCTCCCTCGTCGCGAGACACTCTGATCTCGCGGCCCAAGCGCTTCCGAGTATCGGACGCGACGAGCGAGGTGTCAAGAACTTGGGATACGTCGCGGATTTAAAAAAAGAACGCCCCGCCGGTAAGTCGCTTCGAGGGGCACCTCCGGTATGGTTCCGGTAGCGCCCGCCGCCGGAATTTCTGGTTGCAGGTCGCCACGATCACCGCTCGCTTCGAAGACGATCTTCGCTTGCATCCGTGATCGGCGATTACACGTCGCCGTCGATCCCACGGAGTCGACGAGCGATCTGTCCCAGGAGCCTGTTCAGGTTCTGGCCTGAATGGGACGAGAAAACGAGCACAGGATGCCCGATCGCTTCTGAAATACGACGCAGTTCGAGCTCACCGGCAAGAGTGTCGCCCTTTGAGATAGCCACGATCTGGGGCTTCTCGGCCAGGGTCGGCGAGTAGGCCTGCACCTCGCCCTGGATCGTCTGGAACGACGCGATGATCTGATCGGCGCCACCCACCTGGCAGTCGATCAGATGCAGCAGGATCTGTGTTCGCTCGATGTGACGCAGGAAGCGATCACCGAGCCCCTGCCCCTCGTGAGCCCCTTCGATGAGGCCCGGTATATCGGCGAAAACGTAGCGGTCGAGATCGATCTCCACGATCCCGAGCTGCGGGCGCAGCGTTGTGAAAGGGTAGTCGGCGATGCGCGGATTCGCCTTCGATACGCGCGCGAGAAGGGTCGATTTGCCTGCGTTCGGCAGCCCCACGATGCCGACATTGGCGATCATCTTGAGCTCGAGCCGGATCGAGCGGCTCATCCCGGGGCGTCCCTGCTCGGCCTGGCGGGGTGTGCGATTGGTCGAAGAGGCGAACCGCGTGTTGCCCCGGCCGCCCAGCCCGCCGCGAAGGATCACGAACCTCTCGTTTTCGCACTGCAGGTCCTTGAGCAGGTGACCCCGTTCCCCGTCTCGAATCATGGTACCTGGCGGCACGTCGAGCACCAGATCCTCACCGCTCCGCCCCGTCTTCTGAGCACCGTGACCGGATTCACCGTTGCAGGCTTTGAATTTCTGATTGTTGTGGTACCTGCCGAGGCTGTTCAACTGAGGATCGGCGAAAAAAACCACATCGCCGCCGCAGCCGCCGTCCCCACCGTCGGGACCGCCTTTGGGGACGAACTTCTCGCGCCGGAAGGAGACCACCCCGTTGCCTCCATCACCTGAGCGAACGTAGATTTCAACCTCATCTTTGAACATTTTTGATGGTCCAGTGATCGAATGCGGCGGCGGCCGGCCACATCGCCACCGCAGGAGGCGGGGATCGCAAGCGCACCGGCTACGACCGGCAATGCGGACCGATCCGGTCCGATTCAAAGCGGGCTCGCGAGACGGTTGCGTTCACTCGGGTTCTCGAAGGTCGGCGGTTCGCCAGGTGCGCCGAGGGGGCAAGAAAAATCAGGCTGCTAGGAATCGATAGATTTGACAGAGATTCTGCGGCCCGTATGGTAGGTCACCACACCGTCAATCAGCGAGAACAGGGTATAGTCGCGCCCCATTCCCACATTGCTCGACGGTTTGAACCGGGTTCCGCACTGGCGGATGATGATCGTTCCTGCAGTCACCCGTTCGCCCGCGTATTTCTTGATGCCCCGGAACTGGGCGTTGGAATCGCGACCGTTCCTGGATGAGCCTTGTCCTTTTTTATGAGCCATCGTTCGTTTTCCCCGCTATTACGGAGTTAGAGTCTTTGAGCTGGATTCCGTTGCTTGTCGTCCCTACCCGATCAGCCGACGATTTCGGTGATCTCCACCTGGGTGTACTTCTGGCGATGCCCGCAACGACGACGGTATTTCTTCCGGCGCTTGAACTTCTCCACGTAGACCTTGCGGCCCTTGATCTCGCCACGGATGCAGCCCGATACGGAAGCACCATCGACGTAGGGGGTTCCGACCTTGTCGTCGACGAACAGAACGCGGTCGAACCGGATCTCCTCGCCTGCGGCCAAGTTCTTTCTATCTAAAAGGATTACATCGCCCTTGCGGACCATGTACTGCCTATCGTTGTCGTTGATGATCGCAAACACCGCATCGACTCCTCGAAAGTAACATGAGTTTCTCGCCTCAGGCGACCCAATCGTTCCAATCAGGCTCTTCTGCCCAGGCTTCCAAAAGAGCGGTATCATATCGAGTGCAGCGACGAATGCAAGAGATTTTCGCGATCTCTCGTAGATCTTTCCGCCCCTCGTCGTGCCGTTGCGCCCGCTCTCTCCCTGAAAAAGCTTCCCGAATGACCGCGGGCAGGTTGCCGCCAGGCCGACTGGAGGCGATCTTCGGCGTGCTCACTCGAAGAGCCATTTCTGGCCGTTCAGCTCGGCGCCAGAGGGCTCCCTGACGATCTCGTCAGGTGCCAGGGCGGCATCGCCGCGGATCAGGATCCTCTTCTGGTTCTGCTCCTCCAGATCCATGATCAGCCGCTTCTTGGAGTTGAGGATGTACTCGGCCATACGATCGTTGAGCACGATGTGGATCGAGGGGCTGGCGTCCTGCATCACCCAGCGTCGGATTTTGCGGATGATGTTGAGGCTCATCGTCTCGGAGGTCGCCACGAAACCGGTGCCCTTGCAGTGGGGACACTTCCCGAAGACGAAGCTCTCCAGGCTGGGTCGCACCCGCTGTCGGGTCATCTCGATCACTCCGAAAGTCGAGAGCTTGAGCAGCTTGATCCGGGCGCGGTCCTCGCGGAGGGCCTCGCGGAATTTTTTCTCTACCGCGCGCTGGTGCTCGGCGCTGTGCATATCGATGAAATCGATGACGATCAGGCCTCCCAGGTCGCGAAGCCGGAGCTGGCGTGCGATCTCCACCGAGGCCTCGAGGTTGATGGCGGAGGCTGTCTCTTCCAGCTCCTTGCCCTTGAACTTCCCCGAATTGACGTCGATGGCCACGAGTGCCTCGGTCTGCTCGATGAAGAGCCAGCCGCCCGATTGGAGCGCGATCCGCGGATGCAGGACCGAATCGAGCTCCTCTTCGAGCTGGAAATGATCGAAGAGCGGATGACTACCTCGATAGAGGCTGACCTTGTCCACGTGACGGGGTAGGACCGCTTCCATGAAATCACGGGCTTTGCCGTACACCTCGTCCGAGTCGACCAGAATCTCGCTGATGTCGGTGGTGAAGACATCGCGCAATGCGCGGATCACCAGGTCGTTCTCCCGATAGAGGGGGGTTGGCGATTCGAGGGAGGTGCTCTTGTGGCAGATGTTGCTCCAGATGTTCGTGAGATATCGGAAATCTTTTAACAGCTCCTTCTTGGGCTGGTTGGCACCGGCGGTGCGCACGATAACCCCCAGATCGTCATCGAAGGGGATCAGCTCTCCCACCAGCCCCTTGAGCCGTGTCCGCTCCTCTTCACTCTCGATCTTGCGTGAAATCCCGTGCTTGGAGACTCCGGGCATAAATACCAGGTAGCGCCCGGGCAGACTGAAATAGGTCGTGAGCGTGGGGCCCTTGTCGCCGATGCCGTCCTTCGACACCTGGACCATGATCTCCTGCCCCACCTTGAGCAGCGACTGGACGTGGAGATCTGATCTGCGCCGGGGAGGGCCGTTTTTCGTAACCCGGTTGCTCTGCTTGCCGAGGGCACTGGATCCGTTGAGCGTCTCCAGGTTGAGGTCGGAGGCGTGGAGAAAACCGTTGCGCGGCCCGCCGATATTGACGAACGCGGCCCCGATGCTGGGTTCGATGTTGGCGACTCGGCCCTTGTAGATGTTACCGAGGCAGGTTCCCATGGAGGGACGTTCGATGTAGAACTCCTGGAGGACGTTGTTCTTGAGAACGGCAACGCGGCACTCCTCCTCCTCCGTGGCGTTGATCAACATTTTTCTGGTCATGACGGGCTTCTTCTGAGGACCGACTCCTCACCGACTCCGAGGGTCGCTTTCCGATTTTCGAACACGTCCGGTTACAGCCGTGTTATCTCGTAAACACGCAACTGACACCCCTCCTCGTCACTCAACTGGTGGAAGGCCGCAAGTAGATCACCAGGCCTGGGAAAGTGGCCGCCGCGGGCTACGATCTCGACCAGCAGCCGACCGGTTTCAACGATCACCGCTCCCAGATGGGGTTTGACGTCGACACACTCCTCGCGACCTTTGCGGATCCGTCTGACCAGGATCTCTTCGCGATGCTCCCAGGCTCTCATAAAATCTTCGGCCTGATCCCGCTCTCCGTCGTACCCGATTTCAAAAACTTGAACATCTCGCCTCACCTCTCCCCAAGCCTCGTCCGATCCGGCGGCGACCTGCAATCCCTGCGGGAGCTGCTCGTTGAGGGCGTTCACGATCTCAACCGGTTGGTACTCCTGCGAACACCAGACCGCCAGGGGTTCCCGTCGAACAGAGAGCCCCACCGGCAGGGCCTGACGTGTGGCCAGACGGACTCGAGGATTGAAGCCTGAGGTGAAGCGCAATGCGAGATCGGACCTCCGCAACGCTCTCTCAAAGGTCCGCATCAGATCGAGATGAGAAAGGAAAGCCGCTCGCCCATTCTTCGAATAACTCAGATGGTAACGAACGCTGGATGTCGCAGGATCCCCGCTGCTCTGGCATCCCAAAGGCAGGAATCCGCATCGATCGTCACTCCTCATGAAATCCCGCTTTGATCAGGTCCTCCAGAGACTTCAGCATCTCCTGCGCGTCGGTGCCGACGCCATTGAGCTCGAGAGTGCTGCCGCACCCCGCTGCCAGGGTCATGAGCTGGAGTATGGATTTTCCGTCCACCTCCTTACCGTTACAGGCGACCGAAAGCGAGGCCTGATAGCGCGAGGCGATTTCGACGAACTGACTGATAGGCCTGGCGTGCAACCCGGCCTTGTTGGGAATAACCAAAGACTTATGCAACTTCACAAGCTCCAGAGGAAACCGAGGGATGGATCGTCAGGACCGGTCCGGCGCGGTTCAGCCGCCGATCTCCTTCAGGATTCCGACGATCTCTTTGGCGTCCTTGGCACCACGCACGAAGCTCTTGAAATCCTGGTGTCTTGCAATCCTCGAGATCCACTGCAGTATGCTCAGGTGCCGGTCGGCTTGCTCGGCTGAAGAGACGAGCAGAAAGAAGACGTTGACCGCTTCGCCGTCGACCGATTTGAAGTCGACACCCCGGATCGAACGTGCCGCCAGGGCGAGATCGTTGTGGAATCCCTTGATCTTCACGTGGGGAATGGCGATACCGTTGCCGAGGCCTGTGGACCCTAGTTGCTCGCGAGCCAGGAGGGCCTCGATGACCGTCTTCTTCTTGTTCTTGGGGATGAGCTCTTTCTCGATGGCATAGTCGATCATCTCTTCCAGAACGCTTCTTTTGTCGGTGGCTTGGAGATCGGCGATAATGTTGACTTCAACGAAGAGATCCGAGTGATTCATGCGCGCCTCTGAGAATACTGGTGACCAAAAACGAACGCTATAGTGAAAAAATCATACTATTTCGGTAGAAACGAAGACCGCACCGGAAGGAACGATTCCGTCGCTACCAAATTTCTGAAACTCCGGATTATATGTCTAAACGGCGCTGATTGTATCAGGCATTCCCGTCCAGATCGACATCAAAGGTCTCGTCGTCATCGTCGATGCCTTTGTCGTCCCCGGCGCTCTCGCCCTCCAATATCGTGGTTTCCTCGCCCCGACGTCCACCGCGATGGTCTTTGAGGCGTTCCTTGAAACGGACCAGTTGCCTCTCCAGTTTGGCGGTGACGAGGTCGATGGCGGCTTTGGCGTCTTCGTGAGTTACGCTGCCCACGAGTTGTTTGCCCCGGGAGACGGAGATCACAGCTTCTGCAGAGTGGCGGTCACGTTCGAAATTCAAGACGATTTCGATCTTGCTGATGTTGTTGTAGAACTTGCCAAGCTTCTTGGCCTTCTCCGTCGCGTAATCCTTGACTTCGTCTGTTCGATAATCATGCCGGCATGTAACAGTGATGTTCAATCCTTCCTCCAGATTACGTTTTAATGTCCTAATGACATAAACCTTTTGACATTACAACGAAATAGCAGACGATTTTGAAGCGTCAATACCAGGTTTGGGAAGCACGGAGGTCGCTGCAGTCTGTCCCTTTGCAGAACAGAAAGACAACGATTGTGACAGGAAACGATTTGGAAACTCATAAAACCTCGTAACAAGGTTCATGACGCATTATGATTAAAACCTCTACCCTCTCCGGCCGCAAGCCCTCTTTTGGTCACTTTCTATACGCCACCTTCCAGAGAAACAACCCTTTGGCCGGATAGGTAGGTGGCGCCTGGTTGCGATCCCGTCCGGCCAGGATCTGTTCGAGCTCACTCAATGTCAACTTCCCGCTGGCGGCCTCCACCATGAGGGAGATCATATTGCGGATCATCTTGTAGAGGAAGCCTTCCGCCGTGAAAAACACCCTGATCCAGTCCCGGCCGTGCCGGATCCTGATCGCCGTGACGTGCCGAACGGTGCTCTCGACCGGTGAGCCGGCGGCCATGAGGGACGCAAAATCGCGCTTGCCGCACAATTTCCCGGCGGTCCGGCGCAGGCCGTCCGGAGTGGGGAGCGTGGCGATCCGGTGCGCATATCGGTCGCGGAACGGATCGTCCCGCCGGCCCTCGATGAGCTGATAGAAGTAGGTCTTGGATCGGGCCTGGAACTGGGGCTGGAAGGTGCTTGCGACCTCCTCGAGGCGTACGACGGCGAGATCCCGCGGCGTCAGTGCGTTGAGCGCTCTGGCGAGCTCGGCCTGCTCCCATCGCGGCGGGAGATCGGCCACGGCCACCTGCCCCAGAGCATGAACCCCCGCATCGGTGCGGCTGGCCCCGAAAACGCGCACCGGCCCGCCGGTGAGGCGTTGCATGGTGCTCTCGAGGGTTCCCTGAACGGTTCGTTCGCCCTGGGCTTGCTTCTCCCAGCCGCAGAATCGGGTGCCGTCATAGGACATCGTGAGCTTCCAGCGCCGGGTCTCGAACCCCGGCGTAGCGCCTGCTTGCGACATGATCAATAGACACGCCTCTCTCGCGATGAGGGCACATTGAGCAGCTTGCGGTATTTGGTCACCGTTCGCCTGGCGATATCCATCCCCTTCTCTTTGAGCATGTCCATGATGTCTTGATCGGAGAGCGGATGGGACTTGTCTTCACCCTCGATGATCTCCCTCACCTGCTGCTTCACACTCAGTCTGGATTCTACGGTACCGTCCTGGGAGCGGGTAGCGCCTGTGAAAAAGTATTTCAAAGGAAAAATGCCACGGTGGGTCTGGATGTATTTGTCGGCGATCGCACGGCTGACGGTGGAGACGTGAATCCCGATCTTGTCGGCGATATCCTGCATTTTGAGCGGTTTCAACATCTTCGGACCGCTGTCCAGGAAGTGTTTTTGATGATCCACGATCTCCATCACGACCCGTAGCAAGGTGTTCTTGCGCTGAAAGATCGACTCGATGAGCCATTTGGCGGACTCGATCTTGCCGCGGAGATGTTTGCGCAGCTTGGGATCCAGCGTCCGATTGCGGCACATGTCGAGATAAGACTTGCTCACGGTCAAGCAGGGATAATAGTTGTCCTCCAGCCTCACCTCGTAACGGCCATCGATGTTCTCCACGATCACATCGGGATTGACGTAGGGCACATCGGCACTGCGGAAGCTGCGCCCTGGAATAGGATCGAGATGGCTGATCTCCTGGATCGCCGCCTGGAGCGTGACGAGCGAGACGCCCAGCTCCTTGGCGACTTTGGGGAGCCTGTTCTTGGAAATATCCTCGACATGGTTGAGGATGACTTTCTTTTTGAGATGGTGGTTGGGCTCGTCCTCTTCGAGCTGCAAGAGGAGGCACTCCTGAAGCGATCGCGCTCCTACGCCGCGAGGCTCCAGACTCTGGACGACCCTGAGCGCTTCTTCCATCTGAACGCTGGTAACCTCGCGATCGAGGGAGAGCAGGATTTCGTCGAGCTCGTAGAGCAGGTAACCACGATCGTCGATGTTGAAGATGATCTGTTCGGCGTTGAGCTTGATCTCCTCGTCCACATCGGAGAGCTCGAGCTGGTTCTTCAGGTGCTCTTGGAGGGTGATTGGACGGGAGGCGGTGTTCTGCATCGCCTCCATCTTGGGATCTTCCTCGCCTGAAAAACGACGCGCCCCGTCCCAGGGGCTGGAGCGTTCCTCGTCGTTGGCGAAACTCGAGTACTTATCGAGATCGTCGTCGTACTGTTCCTCGTCCCCGGGGAGCTCCTTTTCTTTCTCGACGCGCAGTTGCTTGTCGTCGACAGGTTCCTCGATCTCGAGCACCTCGTTCTCCATCAGCTCGGTCTGAATCATCTCCTTGAGGTCGAGAGCCGAGAGCTGCAGGATCTCGATCCGCTGGATGAGCTGAGGGGACATCTTCAGCCGAAGCTCGGGTCTGAGGCTTTGTTGCAGTTCCAGTTTCATCTTTATCTATCTATCTATCTGATCCGTACTTCGCGACAGCTCGGTCCTGCCCACGAGAGCATCGTTCAAGACCGCCCGATTGGCGTATTCGATACTACTACCTGTCGGCACGCCGCGGGCGATTCGGCACAATTTAACCCCTGCGTCTCTCAGTTCGTTGAGAATCAGAAGGGCCGTTCCGTCCCCTTCGAAATCGGGGTTCGTGGCGATGACGACCTCCTGGATCCCTTCGCGGACCACGCGTTCTCTCAACGCATTGAGGGTTAGATGCTCGGGCATGACCCCCTCGAGTGGATCGAGCTGCCCCTGAAGCGAATGGTAGAGTCCACGCCACCCCGCGTCCTCGAAGGCGTTGAGCTCCGTCGGCCCCTCGACGACCAGAATCTTCTCCCGCTCGCGGGCGGAATCGGAACAGATCGAACAGGGATCTCTCTCGGACGTGTTGAAGCAGATGGAGCAACAGCGCAGGTTGTGCGCCACGTCGCTGATCGTCTCCGCCAGTCCCAGGGCTTCACGAGGTTGGTAGGCGGCGATCGCCAGCGCCAATCGTTCCGCCGTCCGCGCTCCGACACCGGGGAGTTTTTTGAGCTGTTCGATCAGCCGGGTCAGAACTTCGGGATATGCCACAACGCGCGATCTCCTTCTTCAAAATCTGGCGCATCGAGATGGCTCGGCGGTCCAATGACCGATAGGCCCATTATATCCGATGATAACCCTGTAGTTGAATCGTTTAGAAATGAAACTTGGTTGGCCTGTCCTTGGCGGTGAATGGACGATGAGAAGCGGTGTGCGCCTGCCGCCCGGCCCGATCGAGGCCGAGCGGCGTGGTATCTCGGCTGGAGGTGAGAGCTCAGAAGAGCCCGGGGAGATTGATACCGCCGGTCATTTTGGCCATCTCCTTCTCCGAGAGCTCTTTGGCCGCCTTCAAGGCCTGCTTGACCGCGGCTGTTACGAGATCCTCGAGCATTTCGACGTCCTCGGGATCAACCACCTTGGGATCGATCTTGATCGACAGGAGCTCTTGGGAGCCGTTGACGTGGGCTTTGACCATCCCCCCACCAGAGGAACCCTCGACGACCCTCTCGCTGAGCTCGCCTTGAATGCGGCTCAGCTCTTTCTGCATCTTCTGGGCTTGTTTCAAGAGATTGGAAAAGTCACCAAGTCCGGCCATGATCACTCCTCAAAAACAACCAAGGTCATATCGTTTCTGTCGCTTGAAGGTCACAAAAGATTCCCATCGAACAGGTCTCTGGCCTTCTCGACGATGGGAGGGATTTCGTTCTGCTCCTCAACGGCACGTGTCTGTTGGAGCGTGAATCGAAGCGCCCGACCGGCGACCTGCTGCGATGCTTCCTGCAGCTTCCGGGCCACGGTCGGATCGTTGGGATCGAGCAGCATCTTTCCCGCGCCTCCTGGGTCGACGAGCAAAAAATCGTTACCGTCGAGACGCACCGGTTGCAGTCTCTTCAGGCTGACAGCCGTCGACTTGGACGACTTCTCGACCTCTTGCAGCACGGCGTCGAAGAGGTTTTGCAGGTCCTCTTTGCGATCAGGGGGAATACTCCGGGGGGCTTCGCTCGAAGGCGGCTGCCTTCCGCCTCCGGAGCCTGCCAGATGAGGCGGTCTCTTCGGGGAGGAGCTCGTTAGCGACCGCGCATCCGCCCTCTGCGGCGCACTCGACGATCGCGCGCCATTCGCCCGGGCAGCGCTCCCGCGTGTTGCGCCTCGTTCCGGTGCCGGGCTTTTTGCAGGTGACAATGGTCGAGGTACGCCGCCGGAGCTCTTGAGCAGGTTGAGCGCCTCGGAGATCGCCATCGACGAGGAGACACGTGTCATCTTGATGAGCGTCATCTCCGTCAGCAGCCGCTCGTCGTCCAGCAGCCGGCTCTGCTTCATTGCCTGAAGCGTCGCTTGAAGAAGGATCAGAACCTTGTCCAGATCGATCCGCTTGCTCTGCTCCTCCAGGCGCTGACGGGCGATTCCGACGGCGTCGTAATCGATGCTTCCCGCTCCGGCGAGCAGCAGCATGAGATGGCGGTAGTACTCCATGAGCTCACGAAAGAGATCTTCGGCGCGCGTGCCAGCCGCAAAAAACCGATCGACGAGCTGGATCACGTTGGTCACGTTCTGATCCAGTATGGAATCCACCAGCTCCGCGACGGCCTCCGGTGACAGACTGCCCGTGAGCTCACTCAAACCCTCGAAGGTCACGCAGTCGCCGCCGAAAGCGATGAGCTGATCGAGCAGGGACTGGGCGTCGCGCATGCCGCCCCGGGAATACGAACCGATCCGGCGCAGGAGACCTGGTTCGAAAGAAATCCCCTCGTTCTGCAGGATGAACTCGAGACGGGCGGCGATCTCGTCGGCCGAGATCCGCTTGAACTCGAAACATTGACACCTGGATCGTACCGTCTCGGGCAGCTTCTGGGGCTCTGTCGTGGCGAAGATGAACTTCACATGGTCGGGTGGTTCCTCGAGGGTTTTGAGGAGCGCGTTGAAGCTCTCCGTGGTGAGCATGTGGACTTCGTCTACGATATAGATCTTGAAGCGGCTGCCTGCCGGCGTGTAGCGCACATTCTCGCGCAGCGACCGGATGTTGTCGATCCCTCGATTCGAGGCGGCATCGATCTCGATTACATCGATGGCGCTGCCCGCTGTGATTGCGCGGCACTGCTCGCACTCGAGACAGGGTGTGGATGTGGGGCCGCCGGCACAGTTGAAAGCTTTGGAAAGGATTCTCGCCATCGACGTCTTACCCACGCCGCGTGGTCCCGAGAAGAGGAAGGCATGCGCGATCCGCCGTTGTTCGATCGAGTTGCACAGAGTCTTGGCGACGAACTCCTGTCCGACGACATCGCCGAAGGTTTCCGGGCGGTATTTGCGAGCCAGGACTAGATAGGACATAGGAACATCCGGACGTGGTCGGGCTCTCGAAAAAAAAGGCCGTGCGCCGTTTCTCGTGATCCCCAGAGCGGTCCGACAAAAACGACAACTCAGTCCGAAGTTCCTTTCACACCTGAGAGCTGAATGCTTATGGCTGCTCCCGTCAAGGCCTGACCAGGTTCACATCGCCTCACCGTGAAAGGGTTCTTTCCTCAACATTGCCGATCGATGAAGAACGCAACCCCAGGAAACCCCTCAAAACGACATCACCCCCGCATAAAGGGGATTTCGGGTACAGGACACCCCTAACGTCCCGGCTGCACGGCTTAATAATACTGTCTCTCAATAGCTCTTGATAGCTCGGTGGAGCAAAAAGCATGGCCGGGCTATCTTCACTATCCTGGTAAGCGAGCCCGGTCCTGACGGCACGTGGCCATCGCCACATGTCTCGTCACGCAGACGATCAAGACACCGGCCCAAAGAACAATTCTATGTCCAGTCGCATCCCGCAGAGCAGGATGTCGAGGATATTCGTGGCGGAGAGGGCGGGATTCGAACCCGCGAGGCAGGGATTACCCACCTACACGCTTTCCAAGCGTGCTCTTTCGACCACTCAGACACCTCTCCACGATCAAATCACGACCTGGAAAAGCTCCAGGTCGACACATACAGGTATACATTCAAAGAACGACGTGCGCTGTCCCGGGAACCGATACGGAGCCGTGGAACATCTGGGCCGTTGACCATCTGGTGTTCGCTCCGCCCATCAAGGGTCAGGATGTGTGGCGGAGAGGGAGGGATTCGAACCCCCGGACCCATTTCTGAGCCAACGGTTTTCGAGACCGCCCCGATCAACCACTCCGGCACCTCTCCGCTAGGTCACTGTTCTCCAAGGATCGGTCGCGCGGTTCAGTGGAACCGCCGTGAGTATATCTCATCCCATGGCTTTCCGCCATAGGAAGCCAACCACTATTATAAAATGAGCTTCCAGGCTCAACCCTTTTCTCAGTTTTCTTAGTTTTTTTCCGCATGCCTGAGCTGCTCACCATGCGACCGCTGCTGACGCGATTCCGAGCGATGACCTCTTCGACCTGAAAACATCGCATGAGTCATCTGTTTCGGCGCGCTGCCGCTGCTAACACGAAACGGGACGCTGCAGCCGCAACAGTCGCGAAGGACGCTGTTGCTGCTCACAGGTGCGGCAATGCAGTGTCCCACGCTGAAGATTGGGCTGGAAGAGTTGACACCTTCGTGCTCTTCGGAGTGAAAGACTCAACGAGTGTTGCCCTCAGGCCGGTTCCGTCTGACACGGAAGAAATCGCGCAAGAGACGGCTGCACTCTTCCTCAAGCACCCCGAATGTGACGGGTACCCGATGATTGAGCCGCTCATGTGCGATGATTCGAAGCACGGTTCCACAGGCCCCGGCCTTTTCGTCGCGGGCACCCACGATGAGGCGCGCGATGCGGGCGTGCACCAAAGCACCGGCGCACATGGCACAGGGTTCTTTCGTCACGAAGACCTCGACGCCGGTCAGTCGCTGCGTGACGAGAGTCTCGCACGCCCTGCGGATGCCGAGCATCTCGGCATGTGCTGTTGGATCCCTGAGGCGTTCGCAATTGTTTCGCACACGGGCGACTAGTTCGCCGTCGCGAACGAAGACTGCTCCAACGGGAATCTCTTCCTCGGCGCGCGCGCGACGTGCCTCTTCGAGTGCCAGGTGCATCCACTGCAGATCATTTTCATCGTGCCGCATAAGCATCCACCTCGAGAACCTCGAACCTCCTCGACAAGCAAAACAGAGCGGAGCTTTCAAAACAATCGCAAAGCGACTCGGCTCGAGGCGGCCGCCGTGGAGCGCCGCACTACGGCGGCGCTCGACTCGAGCTTAGAACATGCTCACACTTTTTTTCTTTTTCGATCGCCGGCCCTAGCAGTATCGAAAAAATGATCGATCAAAGAGTCGATTTGTGAGCGCCCGTACACTAAAGAAAAAATGCAATTTTTCCTAAACTTTCAAGTGTTATCACCGATTATAGAAATGGTTGGTTAGTATGTCCGTATCTCCCTTTTGTCGGAATTCCTCACTCGAGAACTTCCGGCGCTAAGTCAGCCTCGAAGAACGACAATCGAAGGAAATTCAGGGTTTGCCAACTATCCCCACAGAGAAACAGCTCATAAAGGAAGTCTGATGCTTCCTAGAGACAAAATTCTTGTGTAAAGGAGAGTTTCACATGGCAGCAAAAAAGAAAGCCAAAAAGAAGGTGGCGGCCACGAAGGCAGCTACCAAAAAAACCGGGGCCAAGAAAAAGGTCACCAAGAAAGCAGCGACCAAGAAGAAGGCCACGGCTAAGAAGAAGACGGTCGCGAAAAAAACTGCTACCAAAAAAACCGGGGCCAAGAAGAAAGTCGTCAAGAAAAAAGCCGTAGCCAAGAAGACCGCGACCAAGAAGAAGGTCGTCAAGAAAAAGGCCGTAGCCAAAAAGACCGCAACCAAGAAAAAGGTCGTCAAGAAAAAGGCCGTAGCCAAGAAGACCGCAACCAAGAAAAAGATCGTCAAGAAAAAGGCCGTAGCCAAGAAGACCGCGACCAAGAAGATCACCGCAAAGAAGAAGACCAGAAAGAAGAAGGTCTCCGCGAAGGCGTGAACGATTGGTAATGAATCGCTCGACACGGGACACTGCCTCGAGGAATAGTCCCGTGTTGTTGACTTGGGCGAACTGAGCACCCAATCGGGGTAAGAGCGGGTTGCTCACCACGCTGTTAGAGCTTACACGAAAAAAGGACGCTGCGCGAAAAGCAGCGTCCTTTGCTATTACCGGTACCGGGAAGCTACGGAGTCGTTTCTTGCGGGACGGTGGTATTTTGCTTCACCGGCAGCATCAGAGTACGAATGGCGACGAGGGCAATGCCTGCCAGAAAACCTCCCACGTGCGCCCACCACGCCACGTTGCTGTAGCTCTCGAAGGTCTGAGATGCAGCTCGCGCGTTGAAGATCTGATAGACGAACCAGAAGCCGAGAAATGCGAGAGCGGGAAGATGGAACAGGAAGAAGGGTGGCAGAAGAACCAAGACCTTGGCCATCGGATAGGAGATGAAATAGGCACCCAAAACTCCGGCAACCGCTCCCGATGCACCGATGACCGGCACGTGTGCTCCTCCCTGCCCGAAGTGCATGATGCGTCCGAAGAGCTCCACCTGTTGCTGACCGAGCTCGAGCGAGATCGCCACGTGAAACACGCCCGCCGCCACGCCGCAGGCGAGATAGAACGCCAGAAACCGGAAGTGACCCAGGCGGCTCTCCACCCCTTTGCCGAAGACGAAGAGGAACCAGAGGTTGCCCAGGAGATGCAGCCAGTCGGCATGCAAAAACATGGAGGAGAAAAAGGGGCGCACTAGGGTTTGGAGGAAGAGCACCGGCTGAGAGAAGATCGAATCCAGATTGTTCAGGCAGACCTCGACATCCCGCGGAACGATGGCCAGTCCGTGCAGGTAGAGGGGATTGCCGTCGAGATGAAACCGGAAGGTCAGAAAAGCGACGATGTTGATCAGGATCAGACAGTCCGTCGCGTAAGGAACACTTTTGTCCTGCCTGGAATCGCTCAGAGGAATCATCGGACACCCCTCACTGTGTCGTTTCCGCGGCGGTTGGTGTCTCTTCCTTTTCTGCACGGCTGACGTCGCTCTTCTTGAACTCCTTGCCGTCGTAAGAGAGGATCACCTGCTTTCCTCCCAGTACCGTCACGATATGGACGGGACGTTTCCAGATGACTTGCAGGTTTCGCATGGTGTCTGCGGCGTGGTCGGTCTGGAGCTCCAACCCGGTCCACTTGTGCTCCAGGAGGAGCTCGCCGCGGTTGCGGAAATTTCCGTTGTTGACGTAGATATAGGGTTGCCCGAAATTGGTCAGGGAGTAGAGGATCGATTCCTTGACCTTGCGCGTGTCCCGGCTGGCGATCTCGTGCTGGCCGGTGCGGGGATTGAACTGATACACGAAAAGCTTCTGCGCCTCCATGAATTCAGGCGTCATGAAGTTGTCGATAAAGGTAACGTCGTTGTGGGTCCGGCGGACCTCGAAGATCTTTTCACGCCCCAAGCCGAGATGTTTATCCCAGGTGTGTTTCTCATAGAGATCGTCGCAATCCTCCCACTCTTTGCCGAAACGTCCGCGGTTCCAGCGGTCCTCGATATCCCTGAAGAGCTCGATGCCGATCTTGTAGGGATTGAGACGACCGGGACGGGTTCCCAGGGTACCGGAATGGTGGTCGGCATAGTCGACGACTTCCGAGTCGCGTAGGATCTTTTCGGTCATGATCGTGGAGTGCCAATAACTGGCCCAGCCCTCGTTCATGATCTTGGTCTGCATCTGGGGACTGAAGTAGTAGGCCTCCTCGCGCATGATCGAGAGGATCTCCTGCTGCCACCGCGAAAGGGGAGCATAGTAGAGCAGGAAGAGGAGCACATCCTTCTGCTCCCGGGAGGGGAACCGCATCTTCCTGGCCTTGTCCTTCTTCAGCTTCTCCCGTTCCTTCTGAATGTGCTCGATGGGGTTGATGTAGCGGTCCATGTAGCCCTTGGCCCTGAGCTTCATCACCTCCCGATCCCCGCCGTCATCCCTACTCGACGCCGACTCCCCGCGCTGGATGAAGGGAGCGTGGGGATCGATCAGGTTGTCCAGGGAGAGGCAGCAGTCGACGAAGTTCTCCACTGTCTCCTGACCGAATCGCTCGGCGAACTGCCGAATGCGTGTGCCGTGGTTGGCCATGTTGTCCATCATTTTGCGATCGGTCTTGGAGAACCAGCAATTGTTCTTGAAGAAATCGCAATGTCCGTAGACGTGGGCGATGACGATTTTCTGGTCCACGAGATGATTGCATTTCAGAAGGTAGGCGTAGCAGGGATCGTTGTTGATCACCATCTCGTAGATCTTCTGCAGACCGTAGGCATAACCCTTGGCGAGCTGGTTGTACTCCATGCCGAAACGCCAGTGGGGATAGCGCGTCGGAAAGCCACCGTAGGCGGCTACCTCGTTGAGCTCGTCGAACTCCAGGATCTCGAAGATCGTCTCGAAAAAATCGAGTCCGTACTCCCGGGCGTAGCCTTCGACCTCGACCTGAATCCGTCTGATTTCGGCCTCAATACTCATTTGCCTTTTCCAAGAAAATCCTTGATGGAGTCCATGATGGCGTCGCGATCGGGGATATCCGATGAAATGACCCGCTCGTCGTCATTGAAGACCTTGTCCAGATCGCGCTTGAACTGCCCCGAACCATAGGCCGATTTGACCTGGCCGTAGCAGAACACGTTGCACACAGGCAGCAAGTTGTCCTTGAGGACGTCGATACACTTCTCGGTGTCGCGACCGCTCCAGTTGTCTCCGTCGGAGAAGTGGAAGGGATAGATGTTCCACTCGTAGGGCAAAAACTTCTCCTCGATGAGCTGATTGCAGAGGACCAGAGCCGACGAAATCTTGGTGCCTCCCGACTCGCGAATATGGAAAAAAGTGTGCTCGTCCACCTCTTTGGCCGCCGCGTCGTGCACGATGAAGCGCCGCTCCAGGTTCTTGTACTGCGAGCGCAGCCAGGTGTCGATCCAGAACGCCTCCAGCCGCACCACTTCCTTCTGCTCCCGGCCCATCGAACCCGACACGTCCATCATGTAGATGATGACCGCGTTGTTGTCCGGGTTCTGGCGTTCGGTCCAGGACCGGTAGCGTTTGTCATCGTTGATCGGAACGATGATCGGATTGTCGATATCGTAGTCACCCATCGAGATCTGGCGCTTGAGCGCTTGCCGGTAGGTGCGTTTGAAATGCCGCAGCGACTCGGGACCTATGCGTCGGATCCCCGAGTAGCGGCCGGAAGCGGCCATGATGCGGCTCTTCCCCTTGGGCTTGATGTTGGGCAGCTCCAGCTCCTCACCGAGGATCTTGGCCAGTTCCTCCAGAGTGACCTCCACCTCGAGGATGTGCTGTCCCGGCTGATCTCCGGCGGCACCCTGCCCGTCATCGCCTTGGACCGGTGTTCCCTGTTCGCCCTCGCCCTGCCCCACTCCCGATTTCTGGTTGTCACCGTAGTGGAAGCGGGGCAGATCGATCTGGGGCACGGGAATGCTGATGATGTTGCGGCCTTTGCGGCCGATCATCTCCCGTCCGGTTATGTACTTCTTCAGGTCTTTTTTGATCCGCCCGCGGATGATCTGATCGAAGCGGGCCTTGTCTTTGTCGATTTTGCGCACCATGCGTCGTTACTCCGCCAGGTATTGTCACGAGAGTTCGATTGCGAAATCCCGCGCTCAACCGCTCGCCTTGGCGTCGCCGCGTGCGAAAATGCTGGCAACGAAGTTTAGAACGTCGGTGGAGCAGATGTCGCAGTAGCCGTGGTTCCGGATGAGCCGCGACTTGACCACGTCGATCTTCTCCTGCGTGTCTTTGTCCACGACTGTCGACACCAGGCTGGTCAGTTTGATCGTGTCCTTCTGGTCCTCGAACAGCTTGAGCTCGAGCGCTTTCTGCAGGCGCTCGTTGGACCGCCAGGTGAACGTCTTGCCTTCCACGGCCAGTGCGCCGATATAGTTCATGATTTCGCGGCGGAAGTCGTCCTTGCGCGTCTCCGGGATGCCGATCTTGTCCTCGATGGAGCGCATCAGACGCTCATCGGGATCCTCGTCCTTGCCGGTGTACTTGTTCTTGATCTTTTCCTTCTGGGTGTAGGCTTTCACGTTGTCCAGGTAGTTGCCGCAGAGCCGTGAGACAGACTCCTCGTCGGCCGAGATCGCCCGTTGCACCTCGTTCTTGACGATGTCCTCGTACTCCTCCTTGACCATCGACAGGATGTCGCGATAGCGCTTCTTGATCTCCTCCGAAGTGATCAAAGAATGGTGGCTGAGACCGGACTCGAGCTCGTTCATCACCATGAATGGATTGACGCAGGGCTCGTCGGACTCCACCACCAGAGCGTTGGAGATCTTGTCCTGGATGTAGCGCGGCGAGATGCCATCCATGCCCTCGCGCTTGGCTTCGAGTATGAGCTCCTTGATGTTGTCCTTGGTGAATCCAGGCAGCGTCTTGCCGTTGTAGAGCTTCAGCTTCTGGAGCAGGGTGAGGTTGGCGTTCTTGGGATCCTCGAGCCGCGTGAGAACGGCCCACATGGCCGCGACCTCGATCGTGTGAGGCGCGATATGTTTTCCCGAGACGATCCGGTTGTTGAAATCCTTCTCGTAGATCTTGACCTCTTCGTCGAGGGTAATGTTGTAAGGGATGTCGATCTTGATCGTGCGGTCCCTGAAGGCTTCCATGAGCTCATTGTTCTGCAGCTTGCGATATTCGGGCTCGTTGGTGTGGCCGATGATCACCTCGTCGATGTCGGTCTGAGGGAATTTCTTCGGCTTGATCGAGTGCTCCTGGGAGGCGCCGAGCAGATCGTAGAGGAAGGCGACATCGAGCTTCAAGACCTCGATGAACTCGACGATCCCACGATTGGCGATGTTGAACTCGCCGTCGAAATTGAAGGCCCGCGGATCGGAGTCCGAGCCGTAGAGAGCTATCTTGCGGTAGTTGATGTCGCCGGTGAGCTCGGTGGAATCCTGATTCTTCTCGTCCTTGGGCTGGAAGGTGCCGATGCCCACGCGGTTCTTCTCGGAGAGCAGCAGACGCCGAACCTTGATATGATCGAGGATCTTCTCCCAATGTCCCTCGTAGAGGGTCATCAGCTCGGTGTAGTTGTAGCGGCAGAAGGGACAAATGTCCCCCTCCACGTTGAGCCGGTATTCGAGGTCGTGACGGGAATTGAGATCCTCCAGGATCTGACTGCGAGCCTCCGGGGGGATCAGCCGCAACGGCTCCTCGTGCATGGGACAGTCGGTCCATTCGTCGGAATCCGGCATCTTCCATGCATAGGTGTACATCGATCCCTCGTCGGTGCGCGAATAGGCCTCCAGACCGCGCTTCATCAGCCTGGCGAGCGTCGACTTGGAGCTCCCCACCGGGCCGTGCAGCAGGAGCACGCGCTTCTCGACACCGTAGCCGTGGGCCGCAGACTTGAGATTGGAGACCAGCCGCATCGACGCTTCGGTGAGGCCGAAGATCGCATCCTTGCCGTTGCCGTGGATGTCGTCGAAAAACTTGTAACGCACGAGGTTGTCCTTGGGATCACCGATCTCTCGGGATCCGTGAGACAAGATCATCTCGTAGAGTCGTTGGAATGCATTGCGGATGACTTTGGGATTTCCGAGAACGAGCTCCAGGTACTCCGGAAAGGTCCCTTCCCAATGAAGTTTCTTGAAAACATCCGCGCTGACTGTTTCTTTGATCAGGGATATGTAGTCCTTTTGACTCTCCGCCATTGATAAGTCCCTCCGCCAATCTGCCGATTCGTTACATCGCGACACGGAAACAGGTCGGGGTCCGCGGTTCCGGAGCGCTCCCCGAAACCTCCCATTAAGGGATGACACTGAACTTTCCCGCAGGCTTTCACCGCCCCATGAGCTCTAGATTACAAACATATAAGGATTATACGCTAGTTCGTAACGCGAGAGTAGCATCCTTGGACTGGTGCCAGCTCGCTTTCAAAGCTACTATCGGCCCAACGTATGAAAATGCTTGACGTAAAAATAATTAGTTCAGGCGACCCTATCTGTTGAGCCTGTCCCGGGATCCCCGAAAAACCTTGGCTCGGCAGCGAGGTGCGATGCTCCCACGGCACCCCATCAGCCCCGGGCGCCGAGGTTTCGAAACCGCACCTCGTCACCATCCCGGCGCGCGGCTCCGGCAGCGACGCCGGCGAGATGGGTCGCGTCGCCTCTACCAGGTCTCCCGTCGAATTCACCGGTCGAAAAAAAAAGGATGCCCGTAGGCATCCTTTTTCGATTGCTGTTCTGAGAGGGGAAGAACGCGGTCTATTTCAACACGTTCTCCTTGGCCCACTCGAAGGTGAACGATTTGGGTCGTTCGATCGGCAACCCGAGAGCGCGCTCCCAGACCAGAGCGTTGAGCACGCCCATGGCCCTGGAGACGCCGAAGAGCACGGTGTAGAAATCATATTCGTTCATGCCGTAGTGGACCAACAGGCAGCCCGAGTGGGCGTCCACGTTGGGCCACGGGTTCTTGGCCTTGCCGTGCTCGCGGAGCACGTCGGGAGCGATCTCGTAGATCGCGCTCACCACCTGGAAGATCTCGTCATCGGGCAGGTGCTTGAGGGCGAACTCTCTCTGAGCCATGTAACGCGGGTCGGTCTTGCGCAGCACGGCGTGGCCGTAGCCGGGAATGACCTGTCCGGAGTTGAGGGTATCCCAGAGGAACTTCTTGATCTGTTCCTTGGTGGGAACGCCCCCGCCCAGCTTGGCCTTCACGTCCATGATCCAGCGCAGAACCTCCTGGTTGGCGAGACCGTGGAGAGGGCCGGCGAGGCCGTTGATCCCGGCTGAGAGGGCGTAGAACGCATCGGAAAGGGTCGAGCCCACGAGACGCGTGGTATGCGCGGAGACATTGCCACCCTCATGATCGCAGTGGATCGTGAGGTAGAGGCGCATCAACTCTTTGAACTCCTCGTTTTCGTATCCCATCATGTGGGCGAAGTTGCCGCCCCAATCGAGCTTGGGATCGGGATCGATCTGCTGGTTGTTCTTGTACGAGCGGTTGTAGACCTTGGCGGCCAGCATCGGCAGGCGGCCCAGAAGGGTCATGACATCTTCGTACATGGGATCCCAGTAGTCGGTCTTCTTGATCCCTTCGCGATAACGCCGGGCCATCTCGGACTCGCGCTGCATGGCCAGAATCCCCATGGAGAACTGGGTCATGGGGTGCATGTCGATGGGCAGAGAGTCGACCATCTTGACCAGGTAATCGGGCAGGACGCTGCGCTTGCGCCACTCCTCGGTGACTTCCTTGACTTCGTCGTCGGTGGGAATCTCACCGGTCAGGAGCAGATAGAAAATACCTTCCGGAAGAGGCTCGTTGCCACCGGGAGCCTTGGGCAGCTTTTCCTGGCACTCGGGGATGGTGTAACCGCGGAAGCGGATTCCCTCGTTCGGATCGAGGAGAGAAGCTTCCCAGGTCATGCATTTGACTCCCCTTGCACCGCCATAAGCCTGAGCCAGGGTTACCTCAGAGACGACCTTGGTGCCATGCTCCTTCAGCGTGGCCTTGATCTCCGGGGCTAGGGCAGCTGCTTTTGCTCGAAACTTTTCCTTGAGATTTGACATATAATCCGCCTCCATAACACCAAACATTAGAACGTCAAAATTAACGAGGGGTTGTCGCGGAGTTAATCCGATGAAATACCCGAATCGAGACCCGGGATCCGCCGGGGATCGAGTCCCGGCATGAGAGTCTCTTCAGAGAGCGTTAAGATGCGCATTGTACGGGAAGCCCGAAGGTTCTTTCCATAACTATAAAAAAAAACCTTCAGCGCCAAGCATGCCGTCCGGCGAGCCGGATCGCGGGATGCAAACCTCATTTCCGATCGCGACGCTCGGAATTCAGCGAGGAATCAGCCGAACCATCGGCGGATTTGTGCATCACTCTCAACACGACCGATTCTCACCGGCAAAGCGCTTTTTCAACGGCCTGCGCAACCTCGGCCGACACCGTGGGCGGCTGCCCCGGACTCCAGCCTGGATTCACTCCGCAACGCGTCATCGTGGTCACGGGAAAACCCATTCACTCTTGAGCAGGTTTCATGATAGAGTTCTCTTTTCTGATTTGAAAAGTGTTTTTTTGCGGTTGTTCTGAACATGGAGCACAAGATGAAGAGTTCCACCGAGCATCGTACGACCTGGCTGATGGCCGCGACGATCCTTCTCACCCTACTCGTCTCCCTCTCCTGCTGCGGCACAGGCGAATCGACCAACGACAATCCCACGGCCTCCTCGGCCGACGCGTCAGCCTCAACTCCGACGAACGAGCCGGCAGCTCGACCGGCGGTCATGACCGAGGCCCTCGAGAAGGGTCGCGATGAGAACCGGATCGTGGTGATCGAGCTCTACGATGTGACCTGCGAGTATTGCACCAAGATGGATCGGGTTCTCAAGAAGAAAAGCGTCATCAACGCGCTGGCCGATCTGATCCACGTCCGGATCACCCCCGAGGACGAGGATGTGATCGAGGAGTTCGGGATGACTCAGAGCCCATCCTTCCTCTTCTTCAAACCGAACGGCGAGTACATGGGACCCTACCTGGACGGATACCGCTCTTCGAAACGGTTCGTCGCCGAGATCGAAAACTTCAATCTCCGCAACCAGGGCCTCGCTGAAAAGGAGCTGCCCGAGGACAACCACCCCAGCTTCGGCAAAGGGTGACCGCTTCCCTAGGGCTCTCGTCGAGAGCCATCATTTTCCGCACGGCCCGGACCGTTCATGAATATTCCGGAATCACTGTGAAGGGAGGATGGACCGATCGCTCGGATGCGTCTCATCCTGGAGCTCGGCCCTCCTCCTCTCTGCGCTTCAGGCCCTCCGCGTTCAGCCCCCATCCGCTTCGGATCGTCTGCACGAGGGCGATACTCAGAAGGTAAAAACCGAGCTGAAAAAGCCCGCGCGCCAGCAGCCAGCCCCACCCCTTTGCGGGGTCGCTGAGCGGCAGGGTGGGATCGAGAACATCGAAGGGCGGCAGGAGCAGCGCCAGCCCGGGGGGCAGAAAAAGCGAGATCTGGCCCGCGGCCAGCGCCAGAACGGTCACGACGAGGGCTGGAATGCGAGCGAGAACGGAGACGAGCAAGAGCAGTTGCGCGGCCGAGACCAGCCCGAGCAGGAACGCAGAAACCACGGCCCGCGCGATCCGTTCGGGAGGCGCGGCATGGGAGAAGATCGCGGCCGCGGCGAGGTAGGCGCCGCCGGCGAGGAGGAAGTAGACCGCAAGCGCCGCGGCAAAGCCTAGAAAGACCCCCATCGACAGCAGGCAGGCATCGACTGGAAGCGCGAGAAGGGCTTCTTCCTTCCAGTTTCCCCGGCCGCAGAGATGAACCTGCGGCAGGACGACCAGGATCAGCAGCACCCCTCCGAGCAGAAGCGTGGAGACCCCCGACTCCAGGTAGTGGCTCTCGTCGGCGGTGAGCCCGGGAGCCATGGGAATCGTGCCCAACACGGTTGCCACAAGCGCGATCGCGAAGAGGACGAGGTAACTCCGGTCCCGCGCCGTCAGGCGCCAGGCCAGCGCTGTCACAGAGAGGAGTGAGCGGCAGGAATCGCGCACGGGGCGCTCCCCGATCAGAGACTCAGATGCTTCGATCCAAGAGGTTGTATTTGACGATGTACCAGATCGCCGCCAAGCCGTCCCTCCAGGTAATCTTCTTGCCTTCCGAGTAGTCGCGGCCGTAGTAGGAGATCGGCACCTCGTAGACGCGACACCCCATTCGGGCGATCTTGGCGGTAATCTCCGGTTCGACGCCGAACCGCCTGGCGGTCAGATTGAGCCGCATCGCGACCTCGGCCTTGAAGACCTTGAAACAGGTCTCCATGTCGGTCAGGTTGAGGTTGGTCATCATGTTGGAGAGCAGCGTGACGAGTTTGTTGGCCACGTAGTGCCAAAACAGGTGGCAGCGATGAACACCACCCTGAAAACGCGAGCCGAAGACCACGTCCGCCTTGCCGTCGATCAACGGCTGCAACAGGGTCGGGTAGTCGTCAGGGGTGTACTCCAGATCGGCATCCTGGATGATGACGAAATCGCCGGTGACCTTGCTGAAACCGGTCTTCAGCGCGGCTCCCTTGCCCTGATTCTTCTCGTGGAAAAAAACCCTCGCCTGATCGTGGTTGACACCTCGAAGCAGCTCGGTGGTTCCGTCCGTCGACCCGTCATCGACAACGATGAGCTCTGTGTCGAAGGGCGTCGCGGCCACCCGCTCCAAGACGGTGAGTACCGAGTTCTTCTCGTTGTAGACCGGAATCACGACGGATAACTTCATCTCCAGCTCGCCTGCTCTCGATCCTCGTGGACGGAATAAAAAACACCTCGAAGACCCGATCCCGACCTGGGTGGATCACGCACGCCGCTTTCTCACAGGAACCGACCGATGAGAGTGTGCCTCGGGCGTCCCGCTGGCGGAGCACGAAGGATCCGACGGTCTCGGCGGGTCGCGGTGCCTGGGAAGCTCTTCCCGACCCCGCCCTATATACCATAAATTTGTTTCAAACTCGCCACGTTCTCTTCGACGTTCGGAACATCTTTAGGTGCGTCCACCAACTGCTGCAGCAGACGTCTGTCGTCCTTGAGCATCTTCATCTTCTCCGAGAGGTGAACGCTGTCGCCGACGTTGAAGAGCAGACCGGTGACTCCGTCGTCGACCGCCTCGGCCAGAACCCCGAAGTTCGAAACGATCACCGCCGTCCCCGAGAGGAAGGCCTCCCGAAGAGTCATCGGATTGGCTTCGTACCAGATCGACGGTATCACCAGGACGTCGATGTTCGCCAGGATCTTGGCCACGTCCCGGTTTTCGTAACGGCTATGAAAATCGATCGATGTCTCCCAGCCCTTTGAGAGCACCATGAGCCTGTGACCGTAGTTGGTGTCCTTGTGATAGGGCAGGACCTCGCCCCAGATCTGGAGGCTGCAGTCCGAGCCTCCGATGAGCTTGAAAGCCTCTATCAGTATGTGGGCGCCTTTCGACGGAATGACCGGGCCGAGATAGCCGAAGCGGAACACAGGCGACCGGACCCTGTCGACCCCCGCGAAGTGCGACCGGTCCAGACCGTGGGGGATGATCGAAATGTGCTGCCGGTCGATGCCGTACCGCTCGTAGATCCGCTTGACGAAACGCGAAGGCGCGATCAGTTTTCGGGCGGAGCGCAACACCTTGTTAACCACTTCGTGGTAGGCCTCGAGCACCTCCCGGTCCTTGGCATCAGCCTCGGCGCGCGGAACGTCCTCGCGCCCGCCGTTGAAGAAACCGGGCCAGAGCTGTCGCAGACAGTGCAAGCACTTCTCGAGGTTGATCTCGGGACAGGTCTCCAGCGCCGCGGTGATCCTTTGCGTCCGCGGGCATCCCATCCAGTAGTCGTGAAGGGTCATGACATAGGGGATCTGTGCCGCCAGGAGCATCTCGGCCACATCCATTGTCAGAGAATTGAGGTGGTGGATGTGAACGACGTCGGGCCGGAAGTCGTCGACCACCTCCTCGACGGCTTTCAGTATGGTGGGGTTGGAGTAGAGATGCTCGAAGCTCGTGCAGTCGGAGTACTTGTAATTCATCCGCCGTACGGGGATCCCGTCATAGGTGCTGCTCTCGACTACGAACTCCGGCTTTCCCGGCGAGTACTCGCGGCAGAACACGACCACGTCGTGCCCCTGCCTGATGAGCGCCTTCGCCGTGAACTGCATATGCAGCTCCATCGCCCCCACCTTTTCGGGCAGGAATCCTGAACAGAGGTAGAGAATTTTCATGATCAAGCCTCGATTAACCGGCTCAGCCGGGCGCGAACCTCAGGTACCCGGCACGACGTCGGACTCGAAGCGGGAACCGCGCCCCGCCCCGAAACGACAGGATTAATTTGGTCGTCAACCGCTGAATGTATCGGTCAGAATCATAGAGCGACCTTGAATGATAATGAACGCCATCCCGGATTTTATGCTCACGTTTACCGAATCGCCGCGGATCGACAGATCTCCGGGTGACCTTCCACCTCACGCTCCCACACCGATGCCGCGCGGTGTCGACCGCGATCGAGGCGCCACGAGCCTGACCTCTTGCCAGCGTCCGGAATGAACGCTATTCTCCCATTCGTCGCGCTTAACTCAAGCCCGGAATCGACGACCCGGTCTTGCGAAACAACAGGTTCGAGACGATGTCCACCTCGATGGAACCAGACACGATCTACTTCGACAGCGCTGCCACGACCCCGCTCGACGCACAAGCGCTGGCGGCCATGCTGCCCTTCATGACCGAGCGGTTCGCCAACCCCTCGTCGGCCCATCGTATGGGCCTGGAGGCCCGGCGGGCGATCGAGCAGGCCCGCCGAGCCTTCGCCTGCGCCCTCGATGCCGACGAGGAGGGGATCGTTTTCACCTCAGGGGGATCGGAGGCCAACAACCTCGCTCTGCGCGGTCTCGCCCCCCGTCTGTCAGGCCGGCGGATCATCGTCTCGCGGCTCGAGCACCCTTCGGTCCACGAACCCGCCAGGGTGCTGGCCGCGCAAGGTTTCGAGGTGGTGACGATACACAACGACGAGCAGGGCTACATCGATCTGGATCATCTCAGCGACCTGCTGCTCGCAAAAAAGACGGCCCTCGTGGCGATCATCCACGGATCGAACGAGATCGGCACGGTGCAGGACGTGGCTGCCATCGGACGCTTGATCCGGGCGGTCAGCCCTGAGAGCTGGCTGCATCTCGACGCGATCCAGTCCGCCGGCTATCTCCCGTTGAAACCGCGCGACTGGCAGGTCGACTCGCTGACCTTCTCTGCTCACAAGCTCCACGGTCCCAAGGGCGCCGGAGTCCTGGCGCTCTACCGGCGAGCGGCGCTGGAGCCGCTCGTCGCCGGCGGCGGTCAAGAACGCGGGCGCCGGTCGGGCACGGAGAACACCGCCGCCATCGCCGGCGCCGCTGCCGCGCTGGATCTGAACCAGAGTCAGCGGCAGGAGCGCGCCGATCATGTGACGCGGCTCAAGCTGCGGCTGCAAGCGCTGCTCGCCGAGCGCATCCCGGACCTGCGGTTCAACGGCGATCCCGCCTCCGGGCTGCCCCACATCCTGAGCGTGTCCCTGCACGGGATCCTGGGCGAGGTGCTGCTCCATCACCTCGAGCGGGAGGGGCTGATGGTGTCGGCGGGCTCGGCCTGCCATTCGAACAGCACGGCGGTGTCACCGACGATCGAGGCCCTCGGCATGCCCGGACCGCTGGCCCGGGGTACGATCCGGCTTTCCCTGTCACACCGCAACACCGCGGCCGAAGTGGAGCGCGCCGTGGAGATCATCGCCGAACAGGTGGAATACCTGAGAGAGGTGGGAAAACCATGAGCGACGCCCCCGTGCTCGTCGTACGATACGCCGAGGTCGGCCTGAAGGGCGGCAACCGCGCCCTCTTTGAAAAAGCACTCGTCAGCAACCTCAAACGCGCGCTGAAGGGCTTCGATCACGGTCCGGTGGAGCGACCTCGAGGACGGATCATCGTACGCTCGCCGGCAGAGCCGGAGCGCGTGGCCGCCGCGGCTGCCAAAGTCTTCGGCATCATCTCGGTTTCGCCCGGGGTGACCACCGCGCCTGACGTGTCATCGATCACTACTGCGGCCCGCGCCCTGTTCGGATCGGACCTCGACGGCCTGCCACGCGGTATGACGCGCACCTTTCGAGTGCAGAGCCGGCGCAGCGACAAGCGCTTCCCGATGACCTCCATGGAACTCTCGGCCCACCTCGGTGGCATCCTGCTCGAGAGTTTCAAAGGTCTCTCCGTCGATTTGCACGCACCCCAGATGACCCTCGGCGTAGAGGTGCGCGACACCGAGGCGCTGCTCTTCTGCCGCTCACTCGCAGGGCCCGGCGGAATCCCGGTGGGCACCATGGGACGCGCCGTGGTGCTCCTTTCCGGCGGAATCGATTCGCCTGTCGCTGCCTGGCTCACCATGAAACGCGGCGCACGAGCTGTCTTCATCGCCTATCACTCCTACCCGTTCCTCTCGCCAGCCAGCCTGGACAAGGTGGAAGCCCTGGTCAAGCGCCTGGCCCGCTATCAACACGGCGCCGATCTCTTCGTGATCCCCTTCGCCGAGACGCAGGTGGCGATCAAGCAGGCCTGTCCCGAGCCGCTGAGGACCGTGCTCTACCGCCGCATGATGTTCCGCCTGGCCAACATGCTGGCCGCGCGGGAAGGCGCGCTGGCGTTGGTCACCGGCGAGAGCCTGGGGCAGGTGGCCTCGCAGACGCTGGAGAACATCCGCTGCATCGGAGAGGTCGCCGAGCTCCCCGTGCTGCGCCCGCTGATCTGCTACGACAAGACCGAGAGCATCGATCTGGCGCGCCGAATCGGCACCTACGAAATCTCCATCCAGCCCTACCCCGACTGCTGCACCCTCTTCCAACCGCGCAAGCCACGCATCAAGGCCTCCCTCGAGGAGGTGCAGCGCGCCGAAGCCGACCTCGACGTGGATGGCCTGGTGGCGGCCGCGTTCGACGGCGTGGAGCGCAAGAGTTTTTTCCCCTGATCGATGAATAAGTGTTCAGCGACCTTCCTGACGCGAACGCCAGATTCCCTGAGAATGAAAAACACGATCACTCCGCTCCTGCGATAATACCTTCCGGATGAGTTGGGTAGAACCAACTCCCCCGGCCCATCGCTCAGCGCGGGGCACTGCATTGCCGCACCTATGAGCAGCGGTAGCGCCCTTCGCGGTAGTGCGGCGGCAGTGTCATTATCGCGTGTCAGCAGCGGTAGCGTGCCGAAACAGCCGCAGCGCCGACTTGGCCGTGATTCGAAACCGATCGTTCGCGGCTCTTTTTAACCGTCGCCTTCCGCCGTGAATGCATGGATGTGGCTCTCATTCGCCAAGGTCTTGACGATACGGTAGCCGAGCTGGCCGGCGCGCTCGAGCTGCGCCGCAACGATCGTCTTCGCGGAATCTCCAGGAGTGCCGTGCTCCGGCTGCGGCCCCGTGGTAATCCAGAGAGAGGGAATGCGCTGGTGCAGGAAGGGCCCGCACTCCGAGGCTCCCTTGAAACCTGCCTTGTGTGCTTCGTCGAAGGTCCAGAAGAGCACCTGCCGCGCCTCCCGGCCGCAAGCTTTCTTCAGGCTGTCCGTCAGCCCCTCGCCACTCTCCCCACCGATGACCGCGATCCTCGGATTCGCGACTCCCTCGGCACCGGTAATCCCTTGCACCTCCCGCTCGCCGGCAGGATCCGGCTTGCGCAAGCTGAGTGCGAGCTCACGGCCGAGCATGTTGAGATCGACCACGGCGCAGAGACGACCTAGCGCTACGGGGGGATTCGCAATCAGAGCCTGCGTGCCGGCCTGCCTCGGCATCCGGATCAGGTCGGAGGTCAGAAAGATGTCCCACTCACCCGACTCGACCAGGCCTTCCAAGACCTCATCGACGACCTTTTCGAATCCTCCATCCCCTTCGCGGCGGCTCATGAAGACCTCCTGATCGCCGCCGGGCAGAGCTGCGAAGAGCACGGTGCGATGAACACCGCCAGGGCGTCCCACCAGGGCGCGCGCCACCTCTATTAGCACCGAGAGCCCGCTGGCGTTGCGATCGGCGCCGGGGTAGATGGCGCCTGTTCCATCGCAGCCGGAGGCATCGTAGCGAGCGACGACGAGCACGACCTGTTCCTTGAAGCCCCTGCTCCGGCCGGGAATCTGACCGATGACCGCAGCGCTCTTCCTCATGGACATGCCGGCCGGATGCATCTCGTAGAACCATTTCTGTCCCTCGGCGTAGATATCCTTCTCCATCTGATCGACCACAAGCCTCAGTTCACGCAGAAAGCCGGTCTCGTCGAGGGGCACCAGCCCAACGTCGTGAAAGGACTTGGCGATGAGCTCGGCGGCGCACCGCCCGCCCGCATCGAGCGCCATGCGCCCCTTCAATTGGAGGTCGCATAGTTTTTGAACGGTCTGAACGAGCCTGGCCGCCTCGATCTGCTGCTCCGATCGATCGGCCGCGATAACGAGGATCACCAGCAACGCTGAAAGTCTTGCCGTGAGCATTGGAATTTTACTCCTCCAGGATCGTTCGCCGTCAGCGTGGGCGCTCGAGAACCGCGCGGTTTTCCTCGCCACCCATAAGCTGGCGGCTCTTGGCGATGTAGTGGTTGACGACCTCGCAGAAGGTGGCGTGCGACCACGTGAGAGGCGAGACGGAGAGCGGCTCCGAAGTGTAGGGATTGTACTGCTCGGCCAGTAGACCGGAGAGCGATTTTCGGGCCAGAACCCATCTGAGCAGCCGCTTGGCGCTCTCCAGGTCGTCCGGTTTCTCAGCGATCGATACAAAATGATGCGCCAGCCAGAGGGTCGAGATGACCCACGGATTGCCGGGCACCGCCTCGATGTCCTTGGAAACCTGATGGTAGTGATCATCCTCGTAGCGTGCTAGCCCGCCCACCTCGGTGCGCACCCACAGGCGCTCGTAGACGGCGTCCATAGTGCTCATCACGCGCGGGTCGTTGGCCGGCAGCATGCCGAAGGCGAAGACGCCGTAGAGCGAGCTCTCCACCGTCGCGTCCTCGATAATCTTCCCCGAGGGGCCCACTTCGATTTTGCGCAGAAAGCGCCCCTTCTCCTTGCTGTAGAGGTATTTCAGGGCGGCCGACTCGATCTCCTCGGCGGCGGCCTTGAAGCGACGCGCTTCCTGCGAGTTGCCCAGAACGGTGGCCATCTTGGCCGCTGCCACGAGCCCCCCATAGACCGCCGACACGGTGAACGTGAAGATGCCCATGCGCTCTTCCCACAGATCGTAGGAGGGCGCCGGCAGCTTGGTCCAGCGGTCGCGGTATTCCACCATGAAGTCGGCGCACTTGCGCACGAAGTTGTGGTAGCACTCGTCGAGGAACTCGATGTCCCGATAGGTGTCGTAGTGGTGGCTCAGAGCCCACAGCACCAGACCCGTCTCGTCCTCCTGAATCGGGATCTGGCTGCGATCGTTGAGAAACCAGGGATGCCAGCTCGACGCCAGGGTGCCGTCGGGATTGTACTTGTGGAGGAAGTAGGGCAAATCGCCGATGATCTGGCCGCAGAGCTTGAAGAACCGCCGCGTGATCTCCCGGTATCCCGCCAGATCGAGGGCATGGGCCACCAGGGCACCGTCGCGCGGCCACAGGTAAGAGTAGTGGTCGCGGTTGAACTTGAGATAGTCGGTATCGTTGGCCGCCAGGATGGCACCGCGGTTGTCGATCTGCGTGCGGATGACCAGGAGCGAACGCTTGTAGAGCTCGACGATCTCAGGATCGAGGTCGTAGAAGTACTTGATCTCCTTGTTGACCCACGAGACCTGATAGATGTAGGTCTCCTCGATCAGGTGCTCGACGCCTTCCTCCTTGACGCAGGCGTCGAGGGCTTCCACCTCCTTGCGGTGGCGCCCCACGGTGAGCCAGTAGCTGGCCCACTGCGTCTCGCGGCCATCGAGAAAAACCCGCAGGGAGACCACCGAGTCCACGTGACCCTGCGAGATCGGTACCATCTTGAGCTTGCCGTTCTCCATGTCCCGCCAGGAATCCTTCTTCCCGATCTGAAACTGGAAGATACCTTCCTGCTCGGTCCTCACGTTGATCAGGACGTAGAGATCGCGCTTGTAGTGGATCACCGCCTTGATGTTGGGGTTGTAGTAGGCCGTGTCTCCGATGTCCGACTCCAGGATCCTGAAATCGTGATAGAAGAGCAGACGCACCTCGCGGGAGGCGCTCTTGAGGTTTTCGATGCCGATGCGGTTCAAAAAGAGGTTCTTGTACTTGTGAACGCAGCCGTGCATGCGCAGGCGGATCCCCAGCTCGTGGTTGATCAGCCTGACCCGCGAGACGTTGGTGTCTTTGAAATACTCGAGCTTGCGCTCCCAGCTCGAATCGACCCAGCGGAAGACATCGTCCACCCAGACACCGAGGCCGTTGCGAAAGCCATTGATATGATTATACAGACCGACAAAGGGAAAATAGAGATCGCGCATGTTGAAATCCTGATCGTAGTTGATCAGGAGGTTGCCGTTTCCCAGCACGAGTTCTCGCGGCATGAACGTACCTTTCGACAGGGACTCGATCGTCAGCACCCTCTCGGCGACCGCGGTCGGGCATGCCGACACTCGGGGTGCACCTCCCGAGGGAGGCAAGTAACCGGTGAGGAGTCAAGGGCTCACGTCAAGAAAATCTCTTTCATCGCAAGCCCTTGAATAACTATCAAGGACGCATCATCCGGTCAAGCCAGGAAATCGGCGTGCCCCCTTCGCAGGTGTGCCAAAAGGCGTCGAGACCGCTCCGGGATCACCAAACCCTCGGCAGCGCATTACCATGCCTGCGGCCTGGCGGGATCGTCACGGCCAATTCTGGACGTAACTTCTCCGAAAAATCTACGAACTTATTTCCACGCGAATCTTTATGATACTCCCTCGAGCGCAATCTCGAAATACGGACAACGCACGGCAGTGATTGGGTAACGACCTGTGAAAGTACTGATGTTGGGATGGGAGTTCCCGCCGCTGATGACCGGCGGTCTGGGAACGGCGTGTCAGGGATTGGTCAAGAGCCTCGTCGGACAGGGCGTGGATGTCTTCTTCGTGATGCCCGGCCGGACCTCCGGCGGCGAGCGGATCGGGCCGCGCATTGTCGAGAGAACGGCTCTCGACGATCGCCTGCTCACTCCCGCGAACCGCGTCCTGCCACGGGGCGACTTCAGCTTGATCCGCGTTCCGCCGGCACTCAACCCCTACGCCGGCGCCCGGGCGCCGGTTGAATCGAAGACCGGCCTCTTCCAGCGACCAAGCCTCGAACAGGACCTCTACGGCGGCGACCTCCTCGAGGCCGTGAAGGCGCTCGCGCGAGAGACGCGCAAGATCGCCGAGGGGCTGCGTTTCGACATCGTTCACGCCCACGACTGGATGACCTTTCCGGCGGCCATCGCCGCGCGGAAGGTTTCGGGCAAGCCTTTTGTCGCCCACCTGCATTCCACCGAGTACGATCGCTGCCTCGACGCTATCTGGCCCCCCGTCTGCCGCATCGAAGCCGAAGGACTTGCGGCAGCCGACGCAATCATCACCGTTTCGGCGCGCAGCAAGTGGCAGGTCGTCGAAAAGTATCAGATCGAACCGGAGAAGATCCAGGTCGTTCACAACGGTCTGAACCGGGACCACCTCGGCCAACCCGAGGAGGCCGTACCCCTCGAGCTGTCCCACGATCCGGCCCGCAAGATCGTGCTCTTTCTGGGTCGCATCACGCCCCAAAAGGGGCCGTCATTCTTTCTCGAAGCCGCCGCCAGGATCCTTGAGACCGAACCGGACACCCTCTTCCTCTTCGCCGGATCGGGAGATTTGGTAGCGGCGCTCGTGGAGCGCACCGCCGAGCTCGGCATCTCGGAAAGCGTGCTCTTCCTGGGGTTCCTCGACGGCCTTCAGGTTCAGGGGGCCTTCCAGGCCGCCAGCGTGTATGTCATGCCCTCGGTGTCGGATCCCTTCGGCATCTCCTGCCTGGAGGCCATGTACCTGCAAACCCCTGTGGTCGTCTCCAACCAGACCGGTATCGCCGAGGTCGCCGAGAACGTGCTCAAGGTGAACTACTGGGAGGTGGAAGAGATCGCCGCCAAAGTCGTGCGCCTGCTCCGCGATCCCCAGTACGCCAGCGAGCTGGCCAGCCGTGGCGCGGCCGAGGCGCGACGGATCACCTGGGAGCATCCGGCTGCGCGCTGCCGGGGGCTCTACAAAGAAGTGCTGGCCCGCAGTGGGCTGCGGCCGCTGCAGGAATAGGCAGCGCTAAAAGATGGTTGAAAAAGTTTCTATCTACTTCGAGGTTCATCAGCCCTTCCGGCTGCGTCCCTTCAACCTACTCGGCGGCGGCGGGTACTTCGACGGAAGGCTCAACAAGGCACACCTCCTGCGCGCGGCGCAGCGGTGCTATCTGCCGGCCAACGCCCTGCTCCGGCGGCTCGCCTTGCGTCACGGCAATCGCTTCAGGGTTGCCTTCAGCCTCACCGGAACCTTCCTGGAACAGTGCAGCCGCTACGCTCCCGAGGTGATCGAATCCTTCCAGGAGCTCCACGACACGGGAGCCGTCGAGATCCTGGGCGAGACCGACTATCACTCGCTGGCATGCGTTTTCTCACCCGATGAGCTCGAGGCTCAGATCCTGAGCCATAGGAGCCGAATGGAGCGGCTCTTCGGCGTGACTCCGAAAGTCTTCCGCAACACCGAGCTCATCTACCGCGACGACCTGGCGCCGATCGTGGAGAGCCTGGGTTTCTGCGGCGTAATCACGGAAGGCCTGGAGTCGATCCTGCGGGGCCGTCAGCCTCATCACCTCTTCCGTGCCTCACGCGGCCGGCTGGGTGTGCTGCTCAAGGACCACGTACTCTCCGACGACATCGCCTTCCGGTTCGCCGATCGCACCTGGTCAGGCTGGCCGCTCACCGCGGAAGCCTTCGTCGACCGGCTGCGGCGAGCGCAGGGCGAGCATGTCAATCTGTGTCTCGACTACGAAACCCTGGGCGAGCACCATGCACCCGATTCGGGCATCCTGACCCTGCTGCGCCAAATCGTCGAGCTCTTCCTGCAAACGCCGGCCGCACGGTTCGTGAGTCCCGGCCAGATCTTGGATCTGTTCGAGTCTGGCGAGGTGTACCGGGCACCCGCTTTCATCTCCTGGGCCGATGAGGCCCGCGATCTCTCGGCTTGGCTGGGGAATGAGATGCAGCGCAGCGCTGCACGAGCGCTCTACGGCATGGAACCAGGGCTCAAGGCCCTAGGCGACGGGGAGCTGATCCGGATCTGGCGGCTGCTCCAAACCTCCGACCATCTCTACTACATGAGCACCAAGGGCGCGGCCGACGGCGGCGTGCATGCCTACTTCAGCCCCTTCCCGTCGCCTCACGACGCCTTCGCCTGCTTCATGAACGTAATCCACGACCTGAAGCGCCGCCTCGCAAGGGCCGGAACAACGCCGCCTGCAGCCCCCGCTTCCACCTAACAAGCTTGGCATCCTCTAACTTCGTGCACTTCGTGGTTGATCCGATTTTGGATTGCACCACGAAGAACGCAAAGCCGCGAAGAACGCAAAGAATTGGAACAAAAAAGAGCTAGGCAAAGCGGTCGTTGGTGCTGCGATTCTCGTGTTTCGTGAACAGCATTCCTGACCCAAAGGTCCCTTGGCGGTCTTGGCGTCTTGGCGAGAGGAATCCTTGAATTGAACGTTTGTCGCCCGGAAGAACCGGAGTATCCGCCAGGCCGTTGGCTGAACCCCGATCGGGCAGCCATCATTCGAGGACGTCGGGAACCTCGGTCTTGAGCCGTTCGGCTCGGCGATAGCGCTCGTAGAAGGCGTCGGAGGGCTCGTACTCCCTGGTCTGGATCTCGATCTTCTTGAGAATCAGAGAGGCCTTTTCCCGATCCCAGCCGTAATCGTCCCAGGCATCGCTCAGCTTGGGGTCGGAGATGCCATATCCTTCCCAGTTGGCTTCCTGTTCGATCCTGAGCTTGACCTGGTAGCTGCCCTGGCTCTCGGGATCAATGCGTGCCTCGAGCCGGCGGCGGATCGGAAAGCGCCCGGTATCGGTAATTTTGCTGTAGTTCCAGGTGGTGGTGATCTCACCCTCGTGGATATCGCACCAGCTCAGTTGAAAGCCCTCGCTGTCGATCACATGCAACGTCAGACCGTAGAGGTCGGAGTAGCTGATATCTTCCACCGCGAGGGACTGCCACTGGGTGCGGCATCCGCTAAGAGCGATCGCTACCAAAACCACAGCCAAAGTTCTGTTCATGAGTACCTCAAATGTTGTCAGGAGTTAACCCGGATCGACCGGATCGCGCGGAGCCGGCACGCCGACGCTCGCGGAGGCGCCCGTTCTCAAAGCTGCGCCGGAGATCGCTTTGCGCATGGTTTCGAGGCCACCGGACGACGAAGTTACTATACTATAACGTCTATATCCACCGGAAGGCCGGCGGAAACGGTACCTTTCGAGATCACTGATAGGAGCGCACCACCTTCGGGGACCCTGCCGAGCGATCACCGCTCATCGCAGAGGGCGATCCCGCCGGAGCTGTCGAAGAGCCCCACCGAGACCGTCGCCACCTTTCTGCGCCGCGCCTCCTCCTCGAACGCGGCGCAGGCTTGCGGCGGAACGGCGCACAACAAACCACCCGAAGTCTGAGGATCGTAGAGGAGCATCTCCAGGCCCTCGGCACCGGTGCCCCGGCTCACGACCAGACGCTGGTAAGCCTCGCGGTTGCGATAGGCACCGGCGGGAATCATGCCGAGGCCGGCCAGCTCGAGAGCACCGGGAAGCAGCGGGATCGCCGCCAGCCGGACCTGCACTCCCAGGTTCTGCGCGGGATCCAGCATCTCGGCCAGATGGCCCATAAAGCCGAAACCGGTCACATCGGTCAGAGCCCTCGCCCCGGCTGCCACGGCCGCGGCAGCCACCTCGCGGTTCGGTTCCTTCATCGCCACCAGCGCGGCTCGAGCATGCTCGGGAGTGGCCAGATCTCCCTTGATGGCGGTGGCGACGATGCCTGTTCCCAGCGCCTTGGAGAGGTAGAGAACGTCACCGGGCCGGGCGCCGCGGTTGCGCAGGATCTTGCGGGGATCGATGGTGCCCACCACGGCGAGACCGTACTTGGGTTCCTTGTCCTCCACCGTATGCCCCCCGACGAGCAGGCTGTCGCAGGCCTGCAGCAGATCCGCGCCTCCCTGGAGAACCCTGGCCAGGATCTCCTGCGGCAGGCCGGAGGGCCAGCAGACCAGGTTCAGCGCGCACAGGGGCTTTCCGCCCATGGCGTACACGTCGGAGAGCGAGTTGTTGGCCGCGATCCAGCCGAAGTCGTAAGCGTCATCGACCACGGGGGTGATGAAATCGGCTGTCAGGCAGAGGGCCAGATCGGGACGCAGGCTGATCACCGCGGCATCGTCCATCGTCTCCTGCCCCACGAGCAGGCGGGGATCCGCCGCAGGGATCAGCTTCTCGATCACCTTTTCCAGGTCGCACGGACCCAGCTTGGCGGCTCACCCCGATGCGGCGACGAGCCGGGTCAAACGGACAGGATCGCTCGTTGTCATCTCATGCTCTCCCAACACTCCAGGATATCTCTCGAGGATCCGGCGACCCTCCGGTTTGCCAGCGCCCGCCCGCAGTGACACCGCCGCTCGCGCAGGCTGCCTTCAATTCCCGATCCTCGCCTGCCTCTAAGAGGCCTGCGCGGCGATCGACGCGATGGCGCGCACCGCCCGATCGATCTGGTCCTCGCTGTTGCCCCACCCCGGCGAGAGGCGCAACGTGCCGACCGGCAGGGTGCCGAGGTGGCGGTGAGCCGCCGGCGCGCAGTGGAGACCCGGACGGCCGAGAATGCCATGCTCCCGTTCCAGACGGCGGGCGAGGTCGTCGGGGCCGATACCGGGCACACAGAGTGACACACAGAGTGCGGTCCCATCGCGCGGCGACTGGACAGTCACGCCGGGGACCTCCAGCAGGCCCTCGATGAGCCGCGAGTTCAGAGTGCGCTTGTGAACGCCGAGGTAACCGCGCCCCTCGAAAGAGGTGAGCGCCCCTGCTGTGCCGGCGATGCCGTGGAGATTGACCGTCCCCGCCTCGTAGCGGTCGGGGCGCACGAGGGGGTGCTCGATCGACTCCGATCGGCTGCCCGTGCCACCCTCGATCAGGGGGCTCACGTCGTGGGCGGCGGAGAGGACGCAAAAGCCGATCCCCGTGGGCCCCAGCAAACCCTTGTGGCACGAGGCGCAGAGGAAATCGATTCCATCACCCTGCACGTCGATCGGAATCACACCTGCCGTCTGCGCGGCGTCGACGAGCATGGGTGTATCGGCAAAAAGACGGCGCAGACCGCGCAGGTCCTGAACGATCCCGTTCACGTTGGACCCGTGGGCGACCACGAGCAGCGCGTAGCGCCTCTCTCGGGCCATGCATCCGGCGGCTTGCAGGTCGATCCGTCCCAGGGGATCGGCAGGTAGCTCGTGGACCGTAATCTCTCGCTCCGCGATCATCTGGCTGAGCGGGCGCAGGACCGCGTTATGTTCCATGGGCGAGATGGCCACCGCGTCGTGCCGCGCAAGCAATCCCTTGATCACCAGGTTGATCCCCGCGGTGGCACCTGAAGTGAACACGAGATCCTCCGAGTGCGCCACACCGAAAAGCCGCGCCAACCTCCGGCGTGTGTCGTAGACCAAACGAGCGGCGTTCAACGAGGCCAGGTGCCCGCTGCGCCCGGCGTTGGCCATCAAATCCTGCATGGCGGCGACGGTCCGCTCGATGACCTCCCGCGGCTTGGGCCAGCTCGTAGCTGAATGATCGAAATAGATCGACTCGTCCATATCCTGTATCTTTGCACTCGATGCCGACAAAACGACGTGCCGCGGCGAGACTGGATCGTGGTGCCGCCGGCGACATCGGGATCGCGGGCCGGCGCGGGCGGCAAAAGCCGGCTCGTCCGGCGACCGCGGCTCCTTTTAGTATAGAATCAATACCGTAGGATCCATTTCTTTTTTGCGGCGCTGCAAGGGGTTATTTCTCGCTGCATCGCGCGGATCGAGACGCAGCCGGTCACACCGATGCCACCTGCCGCAAGGAGATCGAAAACATGAACGTCATCTCCGCCTCCCGCAGGACCGACATCCCCGCCTGGTACGGCGATTGGTTCCGTCGGCGTCTGAATGCTGGTCAAGCTTCCTATCGCAATCCCTTTGGCGGCCAGATCCACACGGTGAGCCTGCGTCCAGAGGATGTGATCGCCTTCGTTTTCTGGACCCGCTGGACCGAGCCCTTTCTGCCCGTTCTGGAGACCCTGCTCGAGCGTGGATATCAGGTGTACTTTCAGCACACCCTGACCGGCTACGGACCGCCGCTCGAGCCGAACGTTCCCCCGCTGGGGAAAGCCGTGGAGAGCATGATCCGGCTCTCCCGGCGTCTGCGCCCCGAGCTGGTGCGCTGGCGTTACGATCCGATCGTGCTCTCAGGAGAACGCGACCATGCCTTCCACCTGCGTCACTTCGAAGCCCTTTGCCGCCGCCTGGAGGGCACCACAAAGCAGTGTCACACCAGCTTTGTTCAGTTCTACCGCAAAGTACGCCGCAACCTCGATAAACTGGAAAGAGAAAAAGGAGAGGCGATCTTCGAGGCCCGCACCGAGGAGCGGCTGACCCTGGCCGCCGCGATGAGCCGGGTAGCGGCACAGCATGGGATCCGCCTGGTGAGCTGTTGTGATCCCCTCCTCCATGAGGCCGGTATTCCCGAGGGACGTTGCGTCGATGCCGAGCTCATCGAATCGGTGCGACCCGACCTCCCCGGCCTGCGGCTCCCTCGAAAACCGCTGCGACCGGGCTGCGGCTGTGCTGCTAGCCGTGACATCGGCGCGTACAATAGCTGTCTCGGGGGATGCCGCTACTGCTACGCCACGGAAAGCCCTCAGGCGGCTGCGGCCCACCACGCACGCCACGACCCTCAGAGCGAGATCCTCTAAAAAGGGGGTTCAAGGAAAACAAAACCTCCTCAGACAGCCCCTCCCTTAGCGTGGGGCACTGCATTGCCGCACCCATTAGCACCAGCAGCGTCCTTCGCGGTTGTTGCGGCTGCAGTGTCCCGTTTCGTGTTAGCAGCGGCAGCGTGCCGAAACAGCCCGCAGCGCCGACTTGGCCGAGACTCGGAACCAATCGTTCGTGGCTCTTGCCGCACCCATTAGCACCAGCAGCGTCCTTCGCGGTTGTTGCGGCTGCAGTGTCCCGTTTGGTGTTAGCAGCGGCAGCGTGCCGAAACAGCCGGCTCAAAGCAATTCCTCGAGGGTGTTCTCGTAGATGATGCTGTCCTTTTCGGAGAAGAGCACGAAGCGCAGGCTTTCGAGAGGAGGGCTGTTCTTGCGCAGAAACGCCAGTACCGTCTCCAGGGCAATGCGGGCGGCCTGATCCACCGGGAATCTGTATGCGCCGGTCGAGATCGAGGGATAGGCGATAGACCGCAGCCCTTTCTCGACAGCCAGAGTCAGAGTGTTCTGATAACAGGAAGCCAAGATCTCCGCCTCCCCGCTCTGCCCACCAGCCCATATCGGCCCCACCGTATGGATCACGTAACGGGCCGCGAGCGTGCCCCCGGTAGTGATCACCACCCCACCTGGTGGCAGCGGTCCGACCTCGTCGACGATCGCCTTGCACTCGACCAGAATCTGCGCCCCACCGGTGGCATGGATCGCCCCATCGACGCCGCCCCCGCCCATGAGCGATGCGTTGGCCGCGTTCACAATGGCGTCGGTCGCTTCCCGAGTGATATCGCCTTGCGTCAGCTCCAACGCCGTGTCTCCGATCATGATCCGCATGGTGACAACCTCCTTCAAGGTCTCCCGTTCCAGTCAAAGTCTCTGCCTAAAACCTACGCAAGCGGTGATGCGAATTATCAGGTTTCAACAATCTTCCTGGCGCGTACGCCAGATTCCCCCGAAAACTAACATCCGGTTCAAGAATTTCTCTCGCCAAGACGCCAAGGCCGCCAAGGAATTTTTAGGGTGTGGAGGCTTTTCTCCAGACACGAAGATCGCAGCACCTACGATCACTTTGCCGATCTCTTTATTATCTTTTTCTTTGCGTTCTCTGCGTCTTTGCGAGAGTTCTTTCTTACAGTCTCGAGATCCGTTTGTTAGGTAGAAGCAACGCACACTCAAGAGTCGATCGTTCTTCCCGGTGGGGGTAATCCCACCCGGTCTTTGCCACGAAAGGCGATTTTGATCGGAACCTCGCTGTAGGGCAGCGCCTTCCGAAAGCGGTTCGCAAGATAGCGGCGATAGTCGTGGTTGAAGAGCTTGATGTCGTTGACGTACACCAGAATCGTCGGGGGACAGGTCTCGATCTGCATACCGAAATAGATCTTGCCCGGCTTGGCAAGCCTGATCTGAGGGGTCCTCCGGCGCACGGCATCTTCGAGGACCTTGTTGATCATCGCCGTCGAGGCACGCTGCGAGGCCTGGTGATACAATTCGGTTACGAGCTCGAAGGTGGCTTCGATGTTGAATCCGGTCTGGGACGAGATGAAGGTGAGCGGCATGAAGTCGAAGCCCCTCAGCTTGGCGGCCACGTAGGCCTCGTAGTCATCGCTGGTAGAGTCCTGCACGAGATCCCATTTGGACACGGCAAGCACGCAGGGTTTGTAGCTCGTGATGACCATGTCCGCGATCTTCTTGTCCACCTTGGCGATCTCACGCGTGGCGTCGAGCATCAGGACGACCACGTCGGCGCGCCGGATCGCTCGTTCCGCCCGCGCTTGACCGTAGAACTCGATCGAATCCTGGATCGAGGTCTTGCGTCGCATGCCCGCGGTGTCGATGACGACGTACTGCCTGCCGCCGATCTCGAAGGTGACGTCCACCGAATCGCGGGTGGTGCCTGGCAGCTCGGAGACGATCACCCGCTCTTCCTGCGCCAGATAGTTGACGAGGCTGGATTTGCCCACGTTCATGCGCCCCACGACGGCCACCTTGACCCGCGCGGGAGCTCCCTCCTCGAACCGGTCCTCGGCGTCCTCCCCCGGGATCAGCTCGAGGGCCTGCTCCAGAACCGCATAAACCCCCCTCTTCTCATGGGCCGATGCCGCCAGAGGCTCGCCGAAGCCGAGCCTGAAAAAAACATGGCGATACTCCTCGAGAGCCGCGGTGTCAGCTTTGTTCGCCACCAGGACCACCGGGCAGCCACAGCGCCGCAGGCGGCCGGCGACCTCCTCGTCGAGGGGCGTCCGGCCTTCGCGCACATCCACCAGAAAGATCACGACGTCGGCCAGATCGAGGGCGATGGCGATCTGTCGTTCCACCTCGTCCTTCAGCAGGGTTTCGTCAAAAAGCCCGATGCCGCCGGTGTCGATGAGCTCGAACTCCGTGCCCTGGAAGGTGATGTCCGCAGACACCCGGTCGCGGGTGACTCCGGCCACGGGATCGACGATCGATACGCGTCGACCGACAACGGCGTTGAAAAAGGATGATTTGCCTACATTGGGTCGGCCAACGATGGCGATGACAGGACGTTGGTGCATTTTTCTCAGCTCAAGGACAGGATTTTGTGGATCTGCGGCAGAACGCGAACGTCGTCCAGGATCTCCCGGGCCACCCCGAAGAGGTCGATGAGATAACGCCCGCCCCAGACGTGGCCTTCACGTGTGACTGGCTGCAGGAAAAAGGGAGTAGACTTCCCGTGCTCGGCCACCGCGCGAGCCGCTTCATGAACCTCGCGCAGCGGCGTTCGGGGATCGACGATCGTTTTCACGTAGTACGAAGTGTCTCCCATCACGGCCATGAAGCGTTCGTGCTGCGACCGGGTGCCGTGCAGGCCCGAAGTGCTGGGCAGCTTGAAATCCATCGAGATCAGGTCGAGAGATTCTATCACCCGCCCGACAGCCTCGTGATGGAGCCCCGCCGTCTCCAGCATAACCGGCTGTTCCGGCCATCGCTCCTTCAAACGAGGGATGAGCTCCTCGAGTAAATCGATCTGAATCAGCGGCTCTCCGCCGGTGAGGGAGAAGGAGTGGATTCCCGGTTGCTGCGCGGCCTGCAGTTCGAGCGTCTCGAGAATGCCGTCGACGGTGACCGGCTCGCCCAGGAGCCGGTGTCCCTTGCGGAAATCGTCTTCGCTGACAAAGCAGGTTTCGGGAGTATCGCAGTAGCGACAGCCCACATTGCAACCCTTGAAGCGCACGAAATGCTGCAGCCGGCCTGCCCAGAGTCCCTCACCCTGAATCGAGTAGAACACCTCGTGAATATAGGCTTTGATTTTTTTTCCCGAGGTTGTCATGGGACAACCACCCCACAGTTGCTCACCGAGCGTTATGACATGGTCCAGTGCCCAACCCTAGTATGATAGCCACTCTCGAGAGATTTTGGGGAGACATATTTCCACCTACTCCCTTTCGAGCACTCAAACGTGCAGTTTCCGGGCCAGACGCGACAATATCTTCACGCCCTTCTCGAGCTTCTCGTCGGCAGCCGCGAAGGAGATCCGAAAGTGAGTGTCACGCCGCGAAAAAGCCGATCCAGGAACGATCAAGACGTTGTTCTCCACCGCTTCTTGGGTGAACTCGACGCCTGTGGTGCCTGGAGGAAGCTTGGGAAATATATAAAAACTGCCCTCTGGACGCACCACGTCAAAATGCTCGGCAAGACCTTCGAACACCAGATCACGTTTGCCACGGTACTCCTCGATCTTGTCGCTCATGTCGTAATCGAGGGCGCGAAGAACCGCTTTCTGGGCGAAAGAGGGCGCACAGACGAAAGAGAACTGCTGGAGAATCATCATCTTGTCCAGGACCTCGGAGGGTCCGGTGGCGTAGCCCATCCTCCAGCCGGGCATACCGTAGGTCTTGGAGAAGCCCCCCAGGTGTATCAGCCTCTCGGGACAGAACTGACAGGGGCTCGCGAAAGTGTCGCTGTAGACGAACCGATCGTAGATCTCGTCGCTCACCACCAGCAGATCGTGAGCTCGCGCCACCTGAGCCACCATCTGAAGCTCGGCGGCACTCAGAACCCCACCGGTCGGATTGGAGGGGGTATTGATCAGAATGAGGCGGGTTTTCGAGCTGATTTTGGACTCGAGCTCCTTGCGGCGCAGTCGGAAATCGGGGTAGAGGTCATAGTAGACCGGCACCGCTCCCACCAACTCGGTGAGGATCTTGTACATGACGAAATAGGGATCAGGGAGCAGCACCTCGTCTCCAGGGTTGAGGAGGCAGAGGAACGAGAGGAGCAATCCACCGGAAACGCCGCAGGTCACGAGCGAGCCCTCCGGTTCGTAGGCAAACCGGTCCAGCAGATCGCGGCGGATCTTCTCGTTCAGCTCGGGAATCCCCTGCGTCACGGTGTAGCGGTTGAATCCCTCCTGGATGGCTCTGATAGCCTCGTCCTTGATAGTGTCCGGCACGTCGTAGTCGGCCTGACCGATGCTCAGATTGATGGGATCCTCCATCGAGGCCACCAACTCGAAAATTTTCCGAATACCGCTCGCCTGAAGATTCTTGACACGGTCTGCTAACATGGAGGCTCCTTTCAGGTGGCGCTCAGAGGACTACGCGATCCTTTCGATCCGGCGCTCTGCAAGTGGCTGCATTATAGGGAATTTGCCGCGAGAAGGCAGGATGAAAAGGGGACGAATCTGGCGGAACGGGAACTGAAGCAAAATGTGACCATCCCCCTGATCTTGCCCGGATCGAGCCTCTTCGGGGGGCTCGCGCCACGGGCGGGGGATGGAGGACAGAACCAGTTCTCAACAGCCGGGTACGCTTATTTTGTGGTTTTCACCTTGGGCAGGCCGTAAACCGACTGGCCCTCTTTGTACCGGCCGTCGTCCTTGAGCACCTCGAGGCGCTCGATGCGCGTCCAGACGTTGCGGGACCTTTGTAGTTTGACTTTGGAAACCAAGCTCTTGTGAATCGACACGACTCAATCACCTCTTCTCAATTATCCTCATCCCATTGACGATCGGGATGTTATGAACCTCTTCGTGTTGTCTGCGGATGCTTCACGATATACGCCGACCGGAAGGGAGCGGGATCGCTCCCAGGAAAATCGTCGATCCCTCGTAGCTCCATTTGAAGCTCTCCCAGATCGGGATCATCCTGCCGGTCAAAAGAACCGACTATTAGAGCATACTTTTCCTCGCTCTCATAGAAGGCAGTAAAAATAGTCTGCGGCCGGAACCCTCGCTCGATTAAAATGCGCCGCGTCAGATCGCGAATCTCGCGGGTATTGGCGTTGTAAGAAGCGATCAGTACGCCAAAGCGCACACCTCTCGTCGCTGATTCAGCCACGGAAGCACTGTCCGCCCCTCCCCGATCCTCGCGATCGCCAGAAGTGCTCGAACCTGTGCGCTCGTCGTGAGATAGCGTCGAAGCGATCTCGAGAGGCACGGACCGGGCCGCCTTGCGCTCGCCCCGGTAGAACCCGAAGAGGTATCCGCCAAAGATCACGAGGATCACGAAAAAGAGCAGGATGACCATCTGGTTCAGGGTGAGGGTCAGGCTGAAATCTCCGGGACTGGATGCCTTGACGGTGCTTTCCGATCGCCTCGGAAGCGGCCGTTGGACCTGCGGCATCTCCCTCGAGGCTCCTGAGGAGCCGGACGATGGAGGGGCATCCCGAAGAGCGGGCGCCGTCTCGACCGTTTTGGAACGGGGCGTGGCCGACTTGGGCTGCCGGGCGCCCTTGTCGAGCTGCTTATAGATCTCCAGGGGGTGTTTTTTCGAACCCGCCATGGCATCCCTCTCCAACTGCACAACATCCTCCCCGCGCCGGCCATAAATCATGCGCACCGAGGAGGACAACCTCGATAGGTCGACTCGAAGCCACTGTCTTACCGTCTTCCGTCCTGCCTGTCAACGGGGAGCCGGCCTGTCAACGGGGTGGAGGTCGAAGCTCTTTTCGGGAGGCAGCGCCGGATTTCGACGAGAGGTCGAGATCGTGGCACCAGGCCAGGATGTCCCTGTATTCATAGGGCAGATCGTGGTCACGATGGAGATCGCGGATCTGCCGGTGATAACGCTCATAGATCGGTTGGGTCCGCTCGTTCAGCAGGGAGTCACATGTGTAGATCCGGCAGCCGAGCGCCCGCAATGTGCGCCGGTTGCAGCGACCATCCACGAGAAACGGGCAAGTCCGCTCCCCACCTGCCTCGAGAAGACCCGCCTTCCCGGAACCGAGGGGCTCGCTGCCCCCGAAGAGATAGATCGCTTCGAGCGACGAGATATAGAGCCGCAGCCCTGAGAGCGCGAAGCGGCAGCAATCTCCGTCCATGCGGCATGCGAAAGGGAACGCGGCCAGCTCCTCGTCGAGGGCGCGATAGAGCCGGACCAGAGCTCGCAGCGGGGTATGCAGGCGGGTGTGGGTGCGCACGATCATCCACGGAATTTCCGGCGGGTGCGTCCCTTTTTGGAGCTCCGGCGCGCTGGCAACCCTCTCTTCTTGCGTGGGACGACCGGCGGAGGGATAGGTTGATCCTCGGAATCCTCAGAGGCGCGATAAGGTCCCTGCAGAAAGTGCTCCCGGTCCGCCTCATCCTGATCGGGCCGGTAGGAGAGGGTTTTCTTGCCCCGGATTTTGTCCTCGATGTCCTGGATCAGCTCCGCCGGGTTCTGGTAGCGGATTTCTCGGTCTTTGACCATCATCTTCTCGATGAAGTAGTGCATGTGCGGCGAGACCTTGCGCCCCTTGAGCGCCGACGACGAGAGCGAATCCAGTATCTGGCGGGCCATAACCTCCTGATCGTCGCTGCCGGTGAAGGGAAGCTCCCCCAAGACGAGCTGATAGAGGGTGGCGCCCAACGAGTAGATGTCGCTGCGAACGTCCAGATCCGTCTGACCGCGGGCCTGCTCGGGTGAGATGTAGTGAGCCGTTCCGATCGTGGTGTCGTCGTCCAGCTTTTCGTCTCCCCCGTTCTCACCGTCCCCGATCGTGGTGGCCAGCCCGAGATCAATGAGCTTGACGATGTTGTTGCGCTCGAGCATGACGTTCCCCGGCTTGATGTCCCGGTGCAGGATGTTCTGGCTGTGCAGGTACTCGATCGCTTTCACCGCCTGGAGAACGATGTAGAGGGCGGCGTCTTCGTCGAAGGTCATCTGCCGTTTGATCAGATCCTGGAGCGAGTCGCCGTCGATATGCTCCATGATAAAAACGTAGCGCCCCTTGACGGTCCCCGCCTTGTGGCCTTTGACCACGTTGGGGTGTTCGAGCCGGGTAAGAGTTTTGGCTTCCCGCATGAAGGAGCGTCGAATCGCGTCGGACTCGGCCTGATCCTCTTTCAAGATCTTCACGGCCACAAATCGATCGTGAGCTTTCTCTAAATACTTGAAGACCGACGACATGCCGCCCTCGCCGATCTTGGCGATCAGCTCGTACCCCGGCATCGGTGGAACATCCTCCCCACCGGACAGGCGGTAGAGCGCCAGCCTCTCGCTGGAGATCAGATTCAAGCCGACCGCAATACGCGACAGGGAAACGTTTTTCCCCTTTTCCGCCAGCTTCTCCCGGGTTTGCAGGCAGCGTAGAACAGCCTCCTTGCCGAGGCGGCCCTTCAGAACCAGCATCCCGAAAAACTTCAGCTCGTTTTCAAACGACATGTCCTCAACTCATCCCTCGCTCAGCACGTCCGCCCAGGATACAAAGGTCACTGACTCTTCACGTTCGCTTCGAACAGAATCGTCCCCGGCCTGAACGGAGCGCTTTCGGGGAACAACAACGGATATCTTAGGATGCGGTGTCTCAACTTTCGAGGCTCGACACCGTGGCGGCGAAGCAGATCAATATTACCGGGCATCACGATGGGGGTCAATGTCCTTTTGGCACCCCGCTCCGGTGCCCGCAATCGAGCTCCCCAGGCAGTGGAAGAGGCGGCTTTCACTCTCAAGCATTTTAGTCCACCAGCCGAAAAGTAAGTTCAGAGAAGAGGGAAACACACAGATTCATCATCAAGGGAAAGGGGAAGAACTGTGAACCAAATGGACTGCCGCATGGTCCTCAAGTACTGTGAACTCATTGACGAATTCATCAAAATCAGAGTCTTCTCCGACGAAAACGTCTCCGAGTTGCTCTCGATCAAAACGATCCCCAACAGGAAAGCCTACCAGCAACTGATTCTCAACGCCTGTATCATCAACTATCACGATGACGTGCTGCCTTTGTTTAAAAAATACAACAAGGTCTATAAGGCCGAGGCGATCGAGGAACTACTCTATCAGATTTGCGTCGAGGTCAATCCTCACATGGAGATCCACCAGGTGGCCATTCCCTTCGAGGACCAGGAGGGCGCCCTGACACATCTCCATCTGATCCAGGAGCAGCAGCTCCGAAACAGCTCGGAATACCACAACAAGATCAGCAAGATCGAGGCCTCCCTGAGCAAGATGGTCATCGGGCAGACGCAGGCCGTGACCAGCGTCTCGCAGGCGATCAAGAAGGCGGCGGTGGGTCTCAAGAATCCCAACCGGCCGATCGGAGTGTTCCTCCTCGTGGGCCCCACGGGTACGGGCAAGACCGAGATGGCCAAAGCGGTCACCAGGTACCTCTACGGAGACCTGTCCAAGATCGTCCGGGTGGACTGCTCCGAGTATGCTCTGCCTCACGAGTACGCCAAACTGATCGGGGCACCCCCGGGATACATCGGCCACAACGAGGGCGGCTTTCTCACCGAGGCGGTCAAGGAAAAGAAGAACTGCGTGGCGCTCTTCGACGAGATCGAGAAGGCCCATTTCAAGGTTCACAACCTGCTTCTGCAGCTCATGGACGAGGGTTTTCTCACCGACAGCAAGGGATATCGCGTGCCCTTCTCCAACTGCATCGTCTTTCTCACGTCCAACATCGGCGTGGAGGATCTCGACAGCTACCGCAATCGGATGGGATTCGACCTCAAGAAGCGACAGGGGGACCTGGACCGGGTTACCGCCAAGGACACGGTACGCCAGGCGATGAAAACGCTCTTCCGACCTGAGTTCATCAACCGGCTCGATGACACGATCCTCTTCAACAGCCTCACCGTCAAGGACTGTGTGAAGATCGCCCAGAACCAGCTCAACGAGGTGGCCACCTACGTGGAAAGCAGCGGTATGACGCTCTCCTTTACTCAGAAGCTGACGCGTTATATCGGAGAGCGGGGTTACAGCCCCGAATACGGCGCCCGGGAGATCCGCAGGCTGATCCGGACCAAGCTCGAGAACCCACTTTCGGAGCAGCTCCTCAACGGTGTCTTCTCCGGCGGGGATGCCATCACAGCCGATGTCAAACGCGGCAAGATCATCTTCGAAAGCGGCGGGGAGACACAGAAGAGCGGCAGCAACGCCCTCGCCAAGCCGGTAGCCAACAAGGCTACTTGACGCCGCCTCCTGGAGCCCCGTGGCCGGACGACCGTTCGACACGGGGCCCTCATGGAGCGAACCCGTCCGCCGGCCGACGCCCGCCGGTCCTTCCTTGACATTGTCCGTGGAGCTGTGATATCTGTGATCCGTTATGACGATCACACATATTTTCATCCTGCTGACCACCCTCTTTTCCCCGCTGTCCTATCAAGAACTCCCAGCGGCCGATCAAGGGCTCCCGCCTGGCATCATCGCCACCGCCGGTGAGCTCCAGATCGGTGAGAGCGAGTTCCACACCTATCTCGTCCGGCTCCACCGAGGCCAGGAGACGGGCAAGGCCCTGCTCGAGCAGATCGTACGCGAGACCGCCATCCGACAGGAAGCCTCCCGGCGGGGTGTCTCCGTCTCGACCCGAATCCTCGACGAGCGGATCGGTGAGCTCGATCGGGCACTCAAGGCCCAGACGAACGGGAAGAAGGGCCTCGTGACCTACCTCCAAGACGAGGGTATCGACCAGCAGACCTTCTTCGAGGCGCTCCGGTTGTCGATCCTGCACGAGAAGATGGCCAGGGCCGATTTTAAGCTCTCGTCGCAAGAAGCCGTGCCGGCAGCCAAGCAAAATCTCTGGCTCAAGGAGCTGCTTTCCAAAAAGAAGGTGGTGATCACCGGACTGGAGGGGAGCGACGTGGCGATCGTCGACGGTGAACGGATCGGCGCCGAAGACTTCGGAAGGCGGCTTGTCGCGCATCTGGGCCGCGACGAGGCCTGCGGAATCCTCCGGGAGATGATCGGAATCCGCTTGATCGAAGCGAGGGGCCGTGAGCTGGGACTCGAGCTGACTGAAAGCGACGTGGAGCAGGAGGTGACGCAGCGCGAGGTCATGCTGCAGACCAAGGCGGGATTCGAAGGGATCTCGTATGCCGACTTTCTCAAGGCCTCCACCGGTAAGGATCTCGCCGAGCTCCAAAGGAGCCGCAAGTTCCGCGCCGAGGTCTTGATGAAAAAAATCGCCAAGTCACAACATACCTACGAAGAGCTGGTGCGTTTTTTCGAATCGAACCGGGCTTTTTTCGAGGAACGTTACGGCGAAGCCGCGCGGGTGGCCACGATCTTCCTGAAAGCCGTCCGTTTTCCCAACCAACACGTGAGTCGCACCTTCGAGGACGCCAAAGAAGAGCTGGAAGCGATCGCCAGGCGCGTGGCGCAAGGTGAGGCCGTTTTCGAAAACATGGCCCGCATCTACTCGGAGCACGAGGCAGCCTCGCGGGGAGGAGATCTGGGCTTTCTGACCGCCGCTTCGGCCTCGGCAGCGAAGGGATTGAAAGAGATCGCCAGGGCCGCGATTCAGGCCGAACCCGGCGCGATCCTGGGCCCCTTCGAGACCAACGAGGGCTGCCATCTGATCCAGGTGCTCGAAAAAAGGGGTTCCATCGCCTTCGACGCCATCCGCGACGAGGTGGAACGTGAGGCCCGACAGCAGCTCTATCGCACCATGCTCGCGGAGGCGAATATCCGCTACGGGTTGTAGGTCCTCCCGGCCGGCCCCTCCACCCAACAAACATCGGCGCATCCTCGTGCATGCGTACAGAACCAGCCATGAGGCTTCAGGGAAGACAAGACCTGCTAAGACAGCCCCTCGCTTAGCGTGGGGCACTGCCTTGCCGCCCAGCTGAGCAGCGGTAGCGCCCTTCGCGGCTGTTGCGGCGGCAACGTCCCGTTTCGTGTGAGCAGCGGCAGCGCGCCGAAACAGCCGCAGCGCCGACCTGGTCGTGACTCAGTACCAAATTCTTGTGACTCTTGGATTTCGATTTCGATTCAGAAAGAAGTGATTACCACAGAGATCACAGAGAAAAGCTGATTTGGGGATGTTCCGTTTTCTTCTCCCTTCGTGATCTTCGTGGTGATTGGTATTTTAGGGTTCATTGTCCGTGTTGGTTGTCTTGGAAAACCTGGCGCTTGCGCCAGAGGGGTTGCTGAACTCGGAATCCTATCGTTTCTGAGTCAAACCGCCTCGGCCGGTGATATCGAGTCGCCCAGTCGATCGAGCAACCGCACCAAACAGTCCCTCGCATCAACCCATGATCCGGTCAGCGCGCCCTTTCTCCGCGAGGATCCGCTGCCTCAGCTCCTCGAAGCCCGCGCGCCCCATGAGCGCAAAGGTGGCCCGCTTGCCCGCCTCCACTCCAGGTTGATCGAAAGCGTTGACGTTGTACAACAGGCCCGAGTAGGCGATATGCAGCTCCATCATCAACAGGAACTGCCCCACCGTTTCAGCGGTGACCTTCGGGAAGGTGATACGGCACGACGGCCTGCCCGCCTCCTGCAGGGCCAGCTCGGTACCGCGCAGCTCGGCGTCTAAGAGGGAGTTGAAGGTGCTGCCGGCCAGGTAGTCCTGACCTTCGGGGATCTTTCCCCGGCTGGGGATCGTCACCTGGGCGGCGAAGGAATCCACGGTGAGAAAGGTGAAAGCCTTGTCCCGCGGCCCTTCCACGTAGAGCTGAACCTGAGAATGCTGATCGGTGACTCCCAGGGCTTTGACAGGCGTCACTCCTAGACTGACCTCGTCGCCATCGAGATTCCTGCGCTTGCCGAGGCTCTCCGCCAGGAGCTGCCGGTACCAGTCGGCCAGGTCCTTGAGGCGCTGGGCGTAGGCGAAGAGCACGGAGATGTTTGTTTTTTTCACCGTGTTGAGCAGATAGTGCGCCGCGGAGTAGAAGAGCGCCGGATTCTCCATCATACTCGCGCTCTGGCACCTCTCGCGCATGCGCGCCGCCCCTTGGAGCAGCCCTTCGATGTCGATGCCGGCGTAGGCCGCCGAGATCAACCCCACCGGGCTGAGGACCGTAAAGCGCCCGCCCACACCGTCCGGGACGGCGTAGGAGCGGCAGCCGAGAGTGTCGGCGGCGGCGCGCAGCGGCCCGGACGTGGCGTCGGTGGTAATGATCATGTGGTCGGCGGCCTCGTCCCCCAGGCGGTCGCTCAGAAGGCGGATGAAATAGAGGAACTGGGCCATGGTCTCGGCTGTCTGCCCCGACTTGGAGATCACGTTGAAGAGGGTTTCCGCGGGATCCAGAGCTTCGGTCAGACCGGCGATCAGGTCGGGATCGATGTTGTCCAGGACGAAGATCCGCGGACATCCGCCCCGCTTGTTGGCAGGCAGAAAATTGTAGAAGGGATGGTTGAGGGCGGTCTGGAGAGCCGTGTTGCCCAGTGCCGAGCCCCCGATGCCGAGGACGACGAAGTTCTTGAACTGCCGGCGGTCGGCGGTGACCGCGGCGGCGATCTCCTGCGCTGCCTGGAGCTGATCGGGCAGACGTAGAAAACCCGGTCGATCCGCAGGCACGGCATCGAAAACCGCTCGGTGAACCACGGTGGCCCGGTCGGCGAATCTCTCGAGCTCGGATTCCTCCAGGCCCATGGAACCGACCGCATCGGCGTAGAGACGATTAAAATCACAGGTCAAATCGGTCCGGGACGACATGGCACTGTCCCCATCAACATCACCATGGATTCAAAGATTGGAACCGGAAACGGAAAGGCATATTAGCAGGCAGATTAAGGCATTGCAACAGCAGCCGTCCTTTCCCCGGCTCGAGGTTGGAATACAATCAACATAGGGAATTATCGAAGTACGCGGTTCTGCGGTCAAGTTGCGCCTACCCGGTGTCGATATGAAACAGGTGAAGGAAACCTGAGAAGAGGATTAGGGAACAGGGGGACCGTTTTACACCACGGCATTACTTCCGACTCGAGCCGAGCGCATCACGTTCGGCTCTTTTCTTTTTTGGCGTTGTGCACCGCCCCGCGAGGTCATAGGATACTGTGGCTGACCGCGAAGCGATCCGCGGTACTCATCCCGACCCTCGGGACGGGATCCATCCAGCGCTGACCTGGCAAGAGGGCGCCCTTCCTCCTGTGGGGAAACCAATAAGTCATGGACCAGAAGCGGTTCATCATCTCCCGCATCATCCAGAAACCGATCACGATCCTGATGCTCTTCCTATCGCTCATCGGCATGGGAGTCATCGCCTATATTCGGATCCCGGTCAATCTGCTTCCTGAGGGCTTCGTCTCCAATTACATCTCGATCTGGATCCCCTCGCCCGATTCCTCGCCGCTCGAAAACGAAGACAAGATCTCCAAACCGGTGGAAGAGATCATCCGCTCGATCCCCGGAGTCAAGACGATCCGCTCCTCCTCGGGACACTGGGGCAGCGAGCTCTACGTGGAGTTCAGTTCTAAGGCCGATATCGATCTCTCCTACATGGAGGTGAAGGACCGCATCGAGCGGGTCAAGCACAACTTCCCCACCGCGGTGGACCGCTATTACTGCTATCGCTTCAACATGGACACCGACCTGCCCGTTCTCGGCCTGGCGGTCATGTACGACGAAAGCGTCTCGCAGCCCTTCAGACTGGCCGAGGAGATCGTCCAAGCGCGGCTCGAGGGCGTAGACGGTGTGGCCAAGGTGGAAGCCATGGGCCTCGTGGACGAGGTGGTCCGGGTCTTCCTCGATCCCGCCAAGGTGGAAGGACACAAGGTCAACCTCTACGACCTGGTGACCCGCATGTCCACCGACAATTTCACCAGGCCTGCAGGCCGCATCGAGGACGGACACCGCCGCTACAATCTACGTGTCGACGCCCGCTACCGGGACCTGAACGAGGTCGACCAATTTCCCGTCTCCGATGCGCTCAAAATCGCCGACATCGGCGAAACCGTGATCGGCCGGCAGGTGCGCGAGAACGTGGCGCGGGTCAACGGCAAGCGAGCGCTGGTCTTCTTCATCTCCAAGGAATCACAGAAGAACACCGTCGAGGTCTGCCAGGCCGTTGAAGACGAGGTGAAGGATCTCGAATCCGAGGGGCGCCTCTCAGGCTTCGAATTCTTGGAGTTCTTCAACCAGAAAGAGATGATTCAGTCGTCACTCAAGGTTCTGAAGACCACCATGGCTTGGGGAGGGCTCTTCGCCATCATCGTGTTGTTCCTCTTTCTCAGGCACGTGAGAGCAACCCTGATCGTGGCCCTGGCGATCCCCACATCGATCATGATCGCCCTCGTGGTGGTCTTCTTTTCAGGGCGCACTATCAACATCCTCTCGCTCTCCGGCTTCACCTTGGCCGTGGGAATGCTCGTGGACAACGCGATCGTCGTAACGGAGAACATCTTCCGGCGCAAGGAGCAGGGCCTGGCGCCGGCCGATGCCTCGGCCCACGGTGCCGGCGAGGTCGGCACCGCCATCCTGATGGCCACGATGACCACCATCGTCGTCTTTCTGCCCCTGATCTTCTTCCAGGAAGACCAGGATCTTCGGCTGGTTTTAGAGGAGATCGGCCTGCCTATTTCATTCTCGCTGCTCGCCTCGCTGCTCTCGGCGCTGGCTTTCATCCCCCTGGCAACGACCTACTTCATCTGGATCGGACGGCGCGAAGACACCGGAACCGAGGCCTTTCTGAGGGCCTACCACCGTCAGGGACGGCTGACAGCGATCTACGAACGCTGCATGTCGTGGGCCATGAAACACCGATTCGGAGCGGTCGTGCTGGCGCTCCTGGCCTTTTCCTCCATCGCACCGGCCCAGAAGATGATCGATCACGCGCTGGATCAGTCCGGCGAGGGATCTGGCATCTCGGTCAGAGTCACGCTGCCCAGCCAGCTCACGCTCGAGGACGCCGACGTCGTCTTCCGCAAGCTCGAAGCTTTCACCGACTCCAAGCTGGAGGACTACCAGATCGAGGTCTATAGCTGCTTCTTCAGCAAGACCAACGGCAGGTTGCAGTACTACCTGCACGACGAGGCCGATTACAAATTCCGGCGCGAGCTGCCCCGCCGGGTGATGGACGACCTACCCCGGCTGCCCGGGGTCACCTACGATCTGCAGATCGAAGGCCGCGACGAGAGCCGCAAGGAGTTTCGCATCGAGATCACCGGACCTGACAGCCGAATTCTCGGGGACATGGTCTTCGACCTCAAGGACAAGCTGTCGAAGATCCCGGAGATCACCAACATCCGCACCGACATCGAGAAGGGACGCGACGAGGTGCGCATCGAGGTGGACCGCGAGCTGGCCGCCAAGTTCGGCGTCGATCCCGGGGTGCTGCGCGGCACCGTGGCCTGGGGACTGGGCGGACAACGCCTGCCCGACTTCGTCGTCGACGGGGACGAAATCCGTATGCAGGTGGAGTACGACGAGGTTCCCATCGAAAGCCTCGATGTGATCAGGACCATGGAGATCACCTCCCGGGCGGGGGCCCGCCTGCCCCTCGCGGCGCTCGCCAAGCTGACGGTGACCAAGGGACCGGCGGTCATCACCCGTCGCAACGGCAAGACCTCCATGGGCATCACGGTGACGCCGCTCACCGACAACGTCTACACGGTGTCACGACGCATTGCCGAAGTAATGGAAGAGTATTCCTTCCCGCGCGGCTACGCCTGGACCGAGAAGGGTGGGATTGCCGAATACGAAGAAAAGATGACCGACATCCAGAAAGCCTTTCTGCTGTCGGTGACGCTCGTTTTCATTCTCATGGGCATCCTCTTCGAATCCTTCATCCTGCCGCTCACGGTGCTCTTCTCGATCCCCTTCGCTCTCACCGGCAGCATGTGGCTCCTGGCCTTGACCGGCATCCCTCTCGACATCAACGGGATGGTTGGATTCATCCTGCTGGCCGGCATCGTGGTCAACAACGCGATCGTGCTCATCGATCACATCAATCGCCTGCGGCGCGAGGGGCTCGACCGCACCGAGGCTGTGATCCGCGGCGGGCGGGAACGGCTGCGGCCGATTCTGATGACCGCTCTCACCACCATCTCGGGTCTGCTGCCGATGGCCATGCCGACCCTCTTCGCCAGCAACGATGGCGGGAGTGTGTTCAGCTACCAGTCCCTGGCCGTGGTGGTCCTCGGTGGGCTGACGCTCTCCACCTTCTTCACCCTCTTCGTGGTCCCGCTCTCCTACACTCTGCTCGACGACCTCGGCGAAAGAGTCCGCGGTCTACTGATCGAGAGGCTCTCGTTGCGCGGTCGGTTCAAGATCCGATCGTGACCACCGCTCTCGAAGAAGAGGTAAACTCCATCGCGGTTGGACTCCCATCTCCTTCGCCGTCAGCCCGCTCCGGATACTTGATTTAGGCGCAACTTTCGCTACTCTGGCCATGCGCGACATGATCCGGGAGTGGTCCGGTTACGGCGCGTTGCCCCGATGGTCGATGGAAGGAAAAAAAACATGAGGATCTGCCTGATCTTTCTCACGATGCTGCTCGCAACTCAGGCGTTCGGCCAGGACCGCAAGCTTCAGCAGGCACGCGAGGCGATGGGCAGAGCACGCCAGATCCTGGATGCTTCCGAGGATGAGTTGATCGCGACCTACCTGCGTCTGGAGGAGGAATTCGACAAGGTTTCCGGGCCTCACAGCATCGATTTCACGCGCAGCCTCGGACAGATCTGGTTCTCCATGACCCCCGAAATCAAGAGCATCTGGCAGGACCTCTCCCAACCGGGTCGCAGCGTGACGGAGAAGCGCTTCGAGGATGCGGTGACTCAGAAACTGACCGCCGCCGCCGTGGACAAGACCCGACGTCCGTCGCAGATCGTGGCTCCCTTCCGCAAGATCGCGACGAGTCTGATCTACGACGCCGTGCGGAAGAACGACGAGTTCACCGCCGAGGCTCTGCAGGCACAATTCCAGACCATCCTGACGACGCGGACTCCGTTCTTCAGCTTCTGGAACGAGCATCTCTTCATGGACGTCCCCCAGGCGAAGGACTTCGCCAGTGCCAACGAAGCTCTCGCCGCGGCGGCGTCCCTCGTGGATCGTCTCGCCCATCCCACCGAGTTCGACAAGCGCGGGCGGCGCGCTCCACCCGGCATGGTGCTGGTGCCGGGTAGGCTCTATTTCGTTGGGCCCAACAAGGGTTGGGACAAGAAGCGCCGCAAAGTAAAACTCCGCGACTACTACATCGACAAGTACGAGGTCACGAACAAGGAATACAACATCTTTCTCAGGACCCTCGATGAGAAGGAACGTCCCCGGCTCATGCCGTACTACTGGCCCAAGAACAAGAACCACGAGCACTACTATCCCGAAGACCGGGCCGACCATCCCGTCATCGGAATCTCCTGGGAGGCAGCAGCCGCTTTCGCCACCTGGAAAGAGAAGCGGTTGCCCTCGGAGGAGGAATGGGAGGTGGCCGCCACCGGACCCGACTCGCGCATCTACCCCTGGGGCAACCGATTCGATCCTCGCCTGTGCAACACCCGTGAGTCCGGCTATTTTTCGACGACCGAGGTGGGCAGCTTTTCCGAAGGTGTCTCGCCGTTCGGTTGCTACGATATGGCCGGTAATGCGTTGGAGTGGACCGGATCGGAACAGGACGGCAAACGGATCGAATCGGGAACCAACGAGATCATCAACGTGGTCATACGAGGAGGTTCTTTCGACGAGCCAGCCGATCGCGCCTCGTGCCTCTACCGAGCGCTGTCGCCACTCAATCCTTATGAGGGCATGCGGCAGCAAAAAAAGGCGATAGGATTTCGTTGTGCCCGTGATGTGAAGTAATGGATGCTCCCGTGCCATCGAATACAACCGATCCCGACTGGCGCTCTTACTGGGAGGTTTTGCGCCTGCTCCTCGCAGCACTCGTCGATGGTATCAAGCTTCCGTTGCGTCTCGCTATCTTCCTCACCATGAGGCGCAGGCTCGCCAGGGACCTCGGAAAAACGCTGGAACGTCACCGTTTCGGACCTAATATGAAACAGGAGGAAAATTCCACCGGAAGGGGTGGAGGAGAGCGATGAGAACGATCCGAGTTATTCACGGGAACGAAGAGTTCATTCTGATCGACACCCACGACGGCGTCGAGGGCCGCACCGTGACGGTGCTGGTCGCCCCCGACAAGATCGTCCCGGCCCCGGGATCCCCACCTTCGCCTGAGCCGCGCATCATCACGACCGACAAGGGATTTCGCGTTCCCGTGGCGCGGTGGAACGACAATCTGATCGAGTGCCTGCAGGGCGAGTCGAAGGAGCGCGAAAAGATCTATCAAACCGTGCTCCACAAGTACCTGGAGGACCATCTCCAGGGACATCCAGATCGAGGCGCAACCTTCTATTATCTGACCGCCGACGACCACTTTCTCAGCATCCTCTCCCCCTCCCACCCGCACGGCCTGGCGATCAGCCTGTACACCGAGAAAGAGCCCGCCGAGACAGCCCAGCGACAGAACGTGGAGGACGAGCTCTGCATCAAATTCACCAACAACCTGTGCGAGCTCCTGACTCGAGCCGCCCATGAAGGCTATGCCGGAGCCGTGCTGAACGACTCCGAACCGGTCTATTTCTGCCTCGACGACGACGAGAGCCTACACTTCCTGCGGCTCGCCGAAGACGAAGACGACGAGGTCGAAGAGACGCTCCTCAAACCGAACGGCGAATGGTCTCCGAACGTCGCCGAGAAGAAGCTCGATCTGTACGCCAACGAGGACGCCTGTGACCGCAACATGGTCCGGATCCTGGGTCATATCCCCTACTACGATGAGGACGCGGCAACCCGCGGCGTTGGAGAGCCGCGATTCTACACCGTCCAGGACCCCGCCGATTCCGACCGCGTGGAGCGATTCGAGATGGACAACTTCGAGTCGTTATCGCAATCCGACGACATGATGATCGTGTTCCAGAACCAACAGTCCGCCTCGGAGTACATCAAGCACCATGCACCCGGCAACTTCGACATCGTGCCGATCGACGATCTGAAGCAGCTTATCCGAAGGGCCACCGATCACAACCTGGTGGTCGTCCTCGAGCCCGGCAACCACCGGGCGATGAGCGGCGTGTTCTGGCTCAATGGCAACGACGTGATCCTCGACTCCTTTTCGGGATTGTGGCGGATGAACGTGGAGCGAGGTTTCGATCCCCTCACGTGACGTGCGATGCGTGTTTATTTTGCGTCCGGTTCTTAACCGGGCTGATTGGTGAGGAGCGGTTCGATGGAGAACGAGCGCGGGCCTCGAGAACCGTCACGAACCCGGGATTCCTGTGCGATCCTCGAGCGGTGTCATCTGTTCGCCGGTCTCGAGCGGCCGGTGCTGGAGCGCGTCGCGGCGATCAGTCTGGTCCGCGCGATCCGAAAGGGTCAGACACTCTTTTGCGAGGGTGACGACGCCGACGGTTTCTACATCGTAGGAGAGGGGTGCATCAAGGTCTTCAAGCGCTCGCCTGGAGGGCGCGAGCATATCCTGCATCTCTTCCGGCGGGGGCAGGTGGTTGCCGAGGCGGCGGTCTTCGACGGTGGCGCGTTCCCGGCCCATGCGGCGGCGCTCGAAGAGGGACAGGTCGTCTTCATCTTCAAGAGCGAGTTTCTGCGGCTCTTGAGGGAAAATCCGAAGCTGATCCTCAAAATCCTGGCCGGCATCACCGGCAAGCTGAGGGAGTTTGCGACCACCATCGAAGAGCTCTCTCTCAAGGACGTCTCGGCACGCCTGGCGCGGTACCTGCTGAACAACTGTGATTTGAACCAGCGCCAACCGGTCTGCCGTCTCGGCATTCCCAAGGCCCAGCTCGCGGCGCGTATCGGGACCGTGAACGAGACGCTCTCACGGACCCTCACCCGGCTGAAACTGAAGGGGTTGATCGCAGAAACCAACGCAGGCATCGTCCTGCTCGAGCCGCAAGCGCTGCGGGACGTGATGGAAAACGGTTCGACATGAGCTCAGTGTATCGAAAAATCCTCGCCGAGTCGCTGAAAGCGCCTCAGCCACCCGTTCTCGGTCGCTCCAGCCACCAGAGGCTGCTGCACATCATCGCCTCCCGGCTCGAGTCGCTCGATCCCGGGGGCCTGATCATCGCGGAAGTGGAGCGCAGTCTCTTCGAGGCCGACGGAGCTCCTCCTCTCGGATCGATCCTGGCGCTCAAGATGGCCCGGTCGCAGATCGAGGTGGCGGCTCTGCCCGCAGATCTCACCCTCTGGGTGGCCTTCGCCATGTACGCCGAGACGAACCGGCTGCAACCCCTCTCCCTGCACCGCCACGGCGAAGACCTGCTCGTCAACAAGATCGAGCAGCTCGAGGCCCTTTTCGCCGGTAGCCGTGCCGCCTGGAAGATGGTGGCCGTCGACGACGGATGCCCCGACGGGAGCGGCAAGATGGCGCTCGAAATCCTGCAGCGCTCCTACCCCGAACACCTCGAGAGCGGCCGCATCAAGGTCCTCTTCCTCGATGAGGCGATCACCGCCGGCCTGCAGGAAGCCACGGGCATCGACGATGCGCGGGCCAGCCGCAAAGGCGGAAGCCTGCTCTTCGGTCTGCGCACGATCCACGGCTGGTCGAAGCCTGGCGACATTCTGCTCTACACCGACGCCGACCTGTCCACTCACCTCGGACAGGCGGGGCTGCTGATCGGCCCACTCGTCCGGGGAGAGGTCGATTTCATGGCAGGTTCGCGCCGTGAGGACGATTCGGTCCAGATCAAACCCTCCTCGCGCGATAAACGGGGCCGGCTCTTCATCTCACTCTGGAAGCAGATGTTGCCCGTTTTGCCGAGGATCGTCGACTCCCAGGCGGCATTCAAGGCCTTCCGCGCCGATCGCGCCGGTAGCCTGCTGGCACAGGCGCACAGGATCGGATTCGCCCTCGATCTCGAACTGCTGCTGCTCGCGCACCTCGAAGGACTCGAGATCGGCAAGACCGGGTTCTGCTGGATCGATTCTGCCGCCGAGTCGAACACCAAAGACCTGGAGGTCCACCTTCGCATCCTCCAGTCTGTCGCCGCCCTGCGACGCAGATACCTTCCCGGCAACACTCCGGGAGGTAAGGTCGCCCGTTTTGTCGAGTCGCTCGATCTTCAGGCTTGGAAGGACTGTGTTGCCGAGGGTGCCGTCGAACCGTTCCTCTGCGACTAGCATCTGTCGATCGGGACACTGCGGCGAAAAAGCACAAAAAAAGGCCGGCCAGGTGATTCGCCTGGCCGGCCCCCCTCAGTCAGAGTCCTCCACTACAAGCATGGCTACGGGTTCAGGTCTCGCAGTAGCTTGGTGGCTCTCGATATCGCTGTTTTGCTGAACGAGCTGTTTTGCGCGGTGACCTCGAGGAGGATCGAACGTGTCTGCAGGGTGTTGATGGCACCCAGTTTTTGCAGCACCGCATCGACCACGGCAGCGTGCTCCGTTCCATGCAGCAGCTCACCGAGCAGCTCGACGGCCGCCGGGGATCGATCGATGGAGAGCGCCTCGACGGCCCAGCGCTGCTCGGCGAGGGCGCCGGACCACATGACACTGCCGATCGCAGGCACACCCTTGCCGTTGCCGAGCCCCCCGAGCACGTAGAACACGTTGGCTCTTTGCTGCGCATCGAGCTCTTGCAATCCGTCGATCAGCGCTGCGGTCGCGCCGATCTCTCCCCGTGCGGCCAGGATACGGGCGATCTGAGTCCGGTAGAAGTTACCTTCCACACAGCGCACGGTGCGCACGAGCTCAGCCGTCATGCCCTTCGGTCGGGCCTCCCCGAGCGCAAAAAGCAGGTTGAGCTTGAGCTCCGAGTAAGGCCTGGCTTCCCGAAAGCGTTCGAGCAGCTTGGCCCTATCGAGCTGGTCCAGCCGCTGCCAGACCCCGGGAATGCAGGCGGCGTCGACGAGCAGGCTGCGAAGTAGCTGCGGCCGGCCCGGCTCGAGAGCGGCCCTCAACATCGGCGCGAAGGAACGCGCGCGATCGATGCCCACGGCGTTCGCCAGGCCGACTTGACGGCGCACGGCTTCGAGGAACAGCACACCTTCTTCACCGGTGAGCTCCACGACGCCTGGCGGAATGGCGAGGGCCAGGTAGGCCGTACCCGATCGGGGCAATCCCGCCGGAGCCTCGTCCATGCGCCGCAGAAAGAGGAGCATCCTCGCACCGTTTACGAGATGCTGGTGACAACAGATGTGATTCGGCTCAACGACCCACATAATCCCCTCAGGACGCTCTCCCTTGAGGATTTCCTCGGGCTCGAACCGAAAGAATTCGAAGTGCCCCTCGCTGCTGCGGCCTGCCGCCACGACCTGGCCGGCCGCGACGAGATCGGCCTGCTCGAGGTGCAGCCCGATCGAGCGTCCCTCGACGGCCGCCGCCAGAAAGGCGAGGCACACGATGACCGTTGCCGTTCTTTTCATGGTCCCCTTTTCCCTGATTTTCCCTGATTTCCAAGCCCTCGCCCGGTACGCCTTCTTCCCCAAGCCGGCGTGTGATCCCGGGTTCCATCGGCTGTCGACTTATTGGTTGTAGAAGGCTTTCTCCTTCAGGTAAGCCTCGTTCAATCGGTTGAAACGCGTTCCCGAGGCGCTCGAATACTCGAAATTGGTAGCCGGCGTCATGATGTTCACCGCCGGTCGCGAAAACAGATCGGGAAAGTAACTCAGGTCGATGTGGTTGGAGGTCGATCCCGGAAAGTGATCGGCATCCCCTCCGAAAAGACCACCTGGCATCGCCCCGTTCACCGCCACTCCCATGGAATGCCCCATCTCGTGGGACGCCACCACGGCGATGTATCGTCCCAGCCGTTGAATCGCCGTCAGCAAGGCGTCGCGCCGCACCGCCGCATCGCCCGACACGGGCCCCCCCGTGCCGGCGAGCTCCATGAGGATCGCCTCATCGTCGGCGTTGGTCCCCATCTGGTCACCGCGGCCGGGGATGAAGGTATCGAAGGTCGTGCGAAACAGACTGTAGGAGGAAAAATTCGCCTCGTAGACGAAGATCCGCGTTGTGAAAACTCCCAGATTGGTTCCCGGGTTGTACGGCTTGGATCCCCTGTACAAGGTGTTGTTGTCCTGGTGCTTGTTGCATCGATCGATGAAGGCGCATCCCAGGGCGCCGACGTCGCTGTCGCCGCCGACGGCGATCAACGACCTGGAGTATGATTTGTAATTGACCTGCGGGGAGCCGCCTGGAAAGCTGGCTCCGCTGGAGTAGGTCACGGTGATGTTCATCCCCTCGAAGATCACGTCCTCGAGCTCGCTCTTCACCGCCTCGATCACCTTGGTTCTCAAAAAATCATTGGAGTTCGAGGTTATACCTGGGATGGCGATGGGATTGTCGCATCCGAGCCCGAAGATCTTGAGATCCTCGCGAAAATCGGCAACCCCGTTGGTCGTTCTCTTGACGCTCACCGTCAGATAGCCGGGTCCGGGATCGGGGATCGAAATCGCGTAGAGGTCGCGGCCGAAAACCAGGTTCCAGACCTGGCTTGGATTCGTCCCCGTTTCGAAGGGCCTCTGATCGATGGTCGGGATCTTGACGTTGAAGGAGTACGTCGCCGCGTCGGAGAGGTTGGTGAGACGGTCCGCGACGTGCGCCGTCAAAGTCACCAACCCCTGGCCGAACATCATCCCGGAGGGCAGGGTCAGGAGCGCCCCCGACCCGTCAGCCTCGAGGAGCGTCAAGTAGGGAACCAGGTCGGTGCCGGCGACGAGAGCCTCACCGCCGACGCTCACCGCCAAGGACGCCGTGATCGCGATCGAATCGGGATCGATGCCGGAACCGCCCTCGTCGTGATACGCGAGGGAAATGTCGAATCCGGCGCGCGGTGTCTGGATTCGACCGCCGGCGAGACCTTCGCCGTTCAGAATCGCCGGAATACGATTGACCGTCAGCAGATCGATGACCGGAGGCTCGGTTTCCATCGCCAGGATCGTAACAAAGTCCTCTTGCGCCGGGGACGATGGCAGGTAGGCCTCGTTGAGCGCCAGATCGCGGACTACATCGTTCCGATTCGACACGTTGATCCGCGAGGTCCCGGTGGTAAACCGGGGCGACTGCCCCAGCACGATCCGCACCGCTTTCGGTTCGGACACCGGGATGCGCGCCGCGAGCGGGGCGCCGCTGCCGATGGTATCGCCGCCGCTCCAGAAGGAGATGTCGTCGGCACTGAAACCGCTGCCATTGACGCTCATGTCCTCGTCGAACAGCAGGATGAGCACGTCGCCGGCTTCGGGAGAACCTGTCCCGTAGAACACCGCCAGTTGCAGCTCGGGCTGGTCATCGGGCAGGACAGCGCCGTCCCCGACTACCGTGGTGCTGATGTTCGTCCCGGGACCGGCGTCGATCAGGTTCCCCATGAGATCGCGCACATTGCTCACCGTCACGCAGGTCGTCTCGCCGAAGATCAGATTGGGCGCTTCCTCTCCATCGAGTGTGAACACCGCCGTGCGCGCCACCGGGTTGTAGCTGATGCCCGTTTCCGGCGGCAGCGTTACGCTCGTTCCCCGGGGATTCTCGAGCTGATAACGGCTCAACGACTCGGCATCGTCCTCGTTGACGGGCTCGTTGAAGAGAACCTCCAGGAGATCGTTGGCAGCGTTCTCGACCGCCCGAGCCGTCATACCCTCCAGTTCGGGAGGGATCGCGTCATCCCGATCGTTGATCACGGTCAGATACGACGACAGGGTCTGGGAACCGCCGATGATCCTGATCCGCAGGATGACACAGTTGCGGTTGACCCCCGGCAGATCGCCGAAGGCGTCGGAATCCCAGGCGAAGATATGCTCGATCCCCTGCGGCGATGACGTGAGCGACCTCGTTCCCTGGCTCGGATTGGGCTCTTCTCCGAGGGTCGGTGACCGGTCTTCGCTGCAGGTGGTGAAGCTCTCTCCGCCGTCGGTGGAGAAAGCCAGCGCCAGATCGAGCCTGGTAGTCTTGGCCGAATGCAGAGTGTACTCCACGAGAATCGTACCATCTGCGTTGGGATCGGTGTCTCCCGAGAGATCTCCCAGGATCACCGACGCCCCTCCTGCCTTTTCCATTCCATGTGAGCCGCCACCCCCGCCGCCCCCGCCGCATGCGCACAGCGACAAAGCCAGCAAGGCACTCACATACAACAGTTTGAAACGATTCAAACCCTGCTTTAGCATCGGTGTTTTCCCCTTTTCCTCATCCAAGGTTTCATTTCGGCGGATATATCAAGTTGCTTTAGCAGAACCACGGAATTGGGAACGATGCCGGGGAGTTTCGGGAACACCGCTTTTCGAGCGGCTTTCCCCGGGGTCATCGAAGAGAGGAGGTGCCTACCACCGGCTGGATCACGAGCGCTGGGATTCGTCTCGAAAGTGCTTTCAGAATCGCTGAGAACTCGGTTAACCTGCGCCGCACCGAGGTGGGAACGAAGAAAACCATGCTCAACAAATGCTTATTGAGCAAAGACTTAAAAATGATCGGCAAAGAATCGGAAATAATTTCGAAAAATAACTCGCCCTGACTGAAAAAAGAGACTATAACCTTATGTGACTTTAACAGAGAATTATACAGCAGAGAGATCCAGATTTACGCTCTTTAATACTTTAGAAAATGCATGATCATCCGGACAAGGTTGTGTGCCAACACGTATAATCATTCCTTCTTCTTCTTCCCCTTTTCCCGAAAACTCCTTGGCCGGATGATTTTTTATTTTTGGCAGTAACTCGAATATTACTGTAACTCGAATATTACTGTTGCTTGAATATTGCTGCCACCCCTCACGACGATCAAATCTTATAACAAATTATCCTTCAACAGTTAACACCCAATATCGACAATTCTTGTCCTCGACCTCCCCCCACTGCCAACACCTCTGCGGCTCGAAGCGTCAGCGGTCGTAGCGTGATCATTTCTCCGTGGTGTGTGGAACCATCAGAAGAGATCGCATGCGCCTTTGCCCTTCGACGTCCCCAGCCGCATCCTACACCGCGACCAGCAACATCGGCACGGCGGCGCCGCCCGTGTCTCGAAGCAGCAGGCTTTCCAGGAGAGGCCGCGCCCGGCCGTCGAGGTGAAAAGCCGCGTAGACGAGAGCCCGGTAGAAGGCGGCAGTGCTCTCATGCAGACCGGCGCGGTGGAGCGCATCGAGGGATCTAATCACCGATTCGGGAGTGGTACAGACCGAGAGATCGCTAAAGAGGTTTTCCAGGACGGCGTGAACCGGCCAGCGGGGCTGCATGAGGCACAGCATGACGCCGGCGGCCGCGGCCAGGATCCAGACGGCCGCCCGCCGGACGCCCTGCACGACCTCGCGCGCGCCGAGGATTTGCACGTCCAGATCGGTCGTTCTTCGCCGGAGCAGGCCTAACCCCTCGCGCGGCAGGAGCTCGAGATCCATGCGCGCCTGAGCAACACCTGCGGATCGGCCCTGGCGCTCGCGACCCTCTCGAAGATCCTCAACAACATGGCCAATTGCCGGCGGAAGATGGGCGAGTTGGACGAAGCGCTCGTAGAGCTGAGACGCCGGCTCGCTGATCGAAAGGACGCAGCCCTCGCCCTGGAGAACGCGGACACACGCCGGGCAGCCGGCGGGCCGATCCTGGCGAACGGCGGACGCCGTGCTTACCGCACGCGATGCGCCTGGCAAATCGCCACGGCCAACGCATCGGTCACATCGTTCGTCTCGGCCTCGATGGCGGGCCCCAAGATGCGCGTGACCATCTCCCGCACCTGCTCCTTTCTGGCGTTGCCGCGGCCCGTGACCGCTTTCTTGACCTCCGCCGGAGTAAAGCTCGAAGTGGGCAGCCCGGCCAGTCCGGCGGCCAGCAGGATCACACCCCGAGCCTCACCGATCTTGATCAGCGAAGCGATGTTGCGGCCGTAAAAGATCGCCTCGACGGCCACCAGGTCGGGCGACGACCGCGCGATCACCTCGTTCATGCCGTCGAAGATCAGCTTCAGCTTGTGAGAGAGATCGGCATCGGGAACGGTGCGGACGATCCCGGAGGCCACCGGCGTGATGAGATTGCCGGTCAGCTCGAGCACGCCATAACCCACGATCCGCGTTCCAGGATCGACACCCAGGATTCGCATGTTGTCTCCGCTTCAAGAGGATGGTAATGTCCGGCCGGAATCGCGATACGCCCGGCGGAAAACAGCTCGAGTGCCCTACGATCTTGCCCCGAGCGCCGGCGAAAAGGAAGAGCCAACAACCTGCCCGTCGGAATTCAACGCGGCCATAAAAAGGAGCGTGGCGCCATGACAGAGACCCTGGCATCCACATCGGCGGTGATCCTTGCGGCAGGGAGCGGGTCGCGCATGGGGAAGCCGGTCAACAAGATCTTTCTCGATCTCGGCGGAGTGACTATCCTGGAGCACACGCTGAGCCTCTTTGCCACCCTCACCTTCATCGAGGAGATCGTACTCGTCGTCTCGACCGCCGACCGCCCCATGCTCGACGAGCGCTACGGTGAGCGCCTCGAGGAGTTGGGCGTCTCCAGGCTGGCAACGGGCGGCAAGCAGCGCATCGATTCGTCGCGCGCCGGAATCGAGGCGTGCTGCGCCACCACCGAGATGATCCTCATTCATGACGCGGCCCGTCCCTTTCCCCCGGCATCGGCGGTGGAAACCGCCGCCCGAGCGGCGATGGAAATCGGGGCCGCCATCCTGGCGGTTCCCGTGCAGGACACTCTCAAGCGCTCGACCGGTGGCCGGCAAATCGACGAAACCCTGCCCCGCGCCGATCTCTTCCGCGCGCAGACGCCACAGGTCTTCCGCCGCGCCGTGCTGCTCGACGCGCTGCGGCAGGCGGGTGAGGCGCAGTTCACCGACGATGCGTCGCTCGTCGAGGCCACCGGGAATCCCGTGGCGCTCGTGCCCGGCCACGAGCACAACATCAAAATCACCACGCCCGATCAGCTCGAGCTGGCCCGGGTGATCTTCCAGATCGAGAGGAACGAACACCATGAATCGACCACCCCATCTCGGGCTGCGCACCGGGATCGGCTTTGATTTCCATCGCTTCTCCGCGAGCGGAACGGTGGTGCTCGGAGGGCACAGGATTCCCGGCTGTCCCGCCCTGATCGGACACAGCGACGCCGATGTTCTGCTGCATGCCGTGATCGACGCCGTACTGGGCGCCGCCGGCGAGGTAGACCTGGGGACCCTATACCCCGACACCGACGAAGCCTTCCGCAACGCCGACAGCACCCGCCTGGCCGAACAGGTTGCGCGGCTCGTCTTCGAGAAGGGATTTTCGGTCGTGAACATCGATGCGGTCCTGATCTGCGATCGTCCCATGATCTCGGCGGCCCGGCCGAAGATACGCGCCGGCCTGGCCAAAGCCTTCGGGATCGACGTGGAGCGGGTGAACGTGAAGGGTAAGACCCGCGAGGGAGAACAGGGACGAGGCGACGGCATCGAGGCGATGGCGGTGGCGCTCCTCTTCCAGGAGGACGTGGTCGGCGAGGATGAGCTGGCGTGATCGTCGATGGTTGTGAACCCGATCAAGCGCGGGCCTCGGCGAGCCGCCGGTAGCAGGTGTCCACGCGCTCGGCCTGCACGGTGAGCGAGTAGTCGGCAAGCGCTTTGGCCCGAGCCTGCCGCCCCATGGCAGCGGCTTGCTCGCGAGTCCGCGCCATGCGCAGCAGAGCGGCTGTCAACTGCGGCCGCTCCAGGTCGACGAGCAGCCCGGTCCGTTCGTGGTCGATCATCTCGTCGAGGGGCGGATTGCGGCTGGAGATCACGGGAAGCCCCATCGCCATCTTCTCGCGCACGGCGCGGCAGGACCCGTCGCTGCCGGGAATCAAAAAAATGCTGCAATCCATGGCGCCGAGGGCGGCTACGAAATCTCGTCCCTGGCGATAGCCGGCAAAGACCACCTTGCCGTCCAATCCGTTCTCCTGAACCGGGCGGCGGGCGACCTCGTCCTGATGGGTGCCGCGTCCCACGATAACCAGCCGCAAGTCGGGTTCCGACGCCTGGGCCTGCTTGAAGGCCTCGATGAGCAGCTCGAAGCGCCGGTGGCGCTGCATGCGGGCCACGATCCCGAACACAAAATCGTCGTCGCCGAATCCGAAGGCCCGACGCGTGGCGGCGCGATCGATGGTGGCGGGATCGAAGCGATCGGTGTCGATCCCACCGGGGATCACGGCGATCCTCTCCGGCGACAGGACTTTTTTGGCGAGCAGCTCGCGGCGGGCGTGATCGGAGATCACCACGGCCGTGTCGGTGAAGTGGCGCAGCAGCCAGCGGGTTCTCATCGAGCGCGTCATACCTTCGCCGTCATAGAAGGTGCGCACGATCGGCGGGCGCTGGCGCAGGGTTCGTAGCGCGCAGGCCGTGACGAAATGGTCGTTGGTCATGTGGGTGTGGATCAGATCGAAGGCCCGCTCCTGGAGAAAGCTCCTGAGCTTCATGATGTCTTCGATGTTGTGCAGGGCGTGGAAGTGCTTCTCCAGGTGGAACCCGAGCACCGGGTCGATCCCTCGCGCCTTGGCCTCGCGGGCGACATCGTTGGTTTGTAGGGTACGCGGATGACCGCCGAGAATGAAGGTGGTCTCGTGCCGCTCCTGTAGCTGCAGGCATAGATTGAGCGCCGGCTCGGCCGGTCCCGTCCATTTCCAGTTGCTGAAGAGGTGAAGAATTCTCATTCTGAAGGCTCGGGCATCCTTTCCATCCTTCTCCCGGGTACAGCAGAAGATAATAATTCGAATCGTCCCGGCGACAATGCTAAAATCGGTGAGATCATGAACATTCTACACATCAACACGGAGAAAACCTGGCGCGGCGGTGAACAGCAAACCCTCTATCTCGCCAAGGGACTCGACCGACTCGGCCACGTTTCCGAGATCGTCTGTCAGCCGGACAACGAGCTGGTCGCCCGGGCCGAGGCCCAGGGGCTCAAGGTCTATCCCCTGCGCATGCGCGGCGAGTGGGACCTGAGCGCCGTGTTGAAGCTGCGCTCGATCATCCTCGAGCGCCCCATCGACATCGTGCACATGCACACCTCTCACGCGCACACCCTGGGCGTAGCAGCGGCGCGGCTCAGCCGGCGGGCGCTCACCGTGGTGGCCCGGCGCGTGGACTTCAGCATCTATCGCCACCCACTGTCTCTGAGCGGATTGAAATACCGCTTCGGAGTGGATCGCTACGTGGCGATCTCGCACGCCATCAAGCGCGAGCTCGTCCGCGACGGAATCCCTGGCGACACGATCGAGGTGGTGCACAGCGGGGTGGATCTGTCGCGCTTCGAGAACATCGACGGTGCACATCTCGAGAAGGAATTCTCTCTCGAGCCGGAGGGCCCGCTGGTCGGTATCGTAGCCCATCTCGCCTGGCACAAGGGGCTCGAAAACCTCATCGACGCGACCCCGCAGGTTGCCACGCAGGTTCCGGGAACCAAGATCGTGCTCGTCGGCGACGGTATCTTGAAGCAGCGGCTCGCCGCGCGGGCGCAGGACCTCAACGCCGGTCGCCATCTCGTTTTCACCGGTTTCCGCACCGACATCCCCGAGTGCATGAACCTCTTCGATCTCTTCGTCATGCCCTCGATCAAGGAAGGGCTCTGTACCTCGATCCTCGACGCCCTGGCGTCTAAGACACCGGTAGTGGCCTCGCGCACCGGCGGGATACCCGAGATCGTCGAGCACATGAAAACAGGGCTCCTGGTGACGCCGGGCGACTCGTCCGAGCTGGCCGACGCCATCGTGTTCATGCTGAAGAATCCCGAGCTGGCCCGCGACATGGCCCTCGCCGGTTATGCCAAGGTGTGCCGCCATTTCAGCGTCGAATCGATGGTCGCCGGAAACCTGGGGGTCTACGAGAGGCTGATAGCGCGTAAAGCTCGGCGTGAGGTGCAGCATTAAGGCGATCCGACCGGTGACGGCGGTCTCTTGTGCGTTCGTTCTGGCATTCCTTCGGGTTCTTTTACGGGCACCATCCCGGGCACCTTCCGGTACGAAAGGGCTCTCGTTGCGCCGAGGAACCGTCGCAGGAGAAAAAAAACTCCCGAATTCTGCCAATCGCTACCCCTTGCAATCCCCGGCGAGTCGATGCTAAAATACCCGTCCGACAAGCGGGCATAGCTCAGTTGGTAGAGCGTCAGCTTCCCAAGCTGGATGTCGTGGGTTCGAGTCCCATTGCCCGCTTCAGAACACCATCGCCGGCAACCTCCTGGTTGCCGGCGTTTTTTGTTGTTGACTCGTTACCTGATCAGGGTTTCGGGCCGGGTATCGCGCCGGGATCGCGCAACAACCTGCCTCACGCTGCCTCACGCGATCGAGGGACGGCAGAGTCGCAGCCGCACACCCCGTGAAAATCATGCCGATCGGAATGACTCCGGATTTCCGCTGATATGAACACCCATTGCGAGCCGCAGGAGCAGAACAGAACGCTTCACCTTTGACGTCAGCGACACAACACTCTATTCTAAAGAAAAATTTTTATGCATCGAGCCCGTACCTGGAAAAACTCCGAGGCCGACCGTTTCCGAACTCATTTCGAGGTTAGGAGAGAAGTGATGAAAACAACCCTTCTTTTAGTTTGTCTGTTCTTCTCCTCCACAGCAGGTGCGGCACTCGAAGACCAATCCGGCCCTCTTCCGGGAGGAAAAGGCCCGGTGATATCCGGCCAGGCCAATGAAGGTGCGCAGCAGCAGGTCGATCCATGCAGTCGCAGCCGGATCGATGCGCTCGTCCCCGAGGCGGCAACCCCCGGAGAGACCGTCACCATCCTCGGCACGGGATTCGGCGCGTCTCCCGGGTATGTGGTCTTGACGGGACTCAGGATCGATGCCACCTACTGGTCTGACAACACGATTACCTTCGACGTCCCCGATGGCGGAGCCTCCGGCCCGGTCTCCGTCCGCGACTCGAGCGGTAGGAAATCGAGCGGTGCGGCTTTCAGGGTAGAGCGGAAGCTGCTGAACGATCAGTTCGAGCCCGACGGCTTCGACCTCGTCGATGTGGGACTCCCGGGTGCGGCCTTTCTGGTGGAAACCGACGGAGAATACCTCTACGGAATGTCGGGATTCGAAAGACTGGCGACATATCGGATCAACGAGGGTGCGCCCTATGACCAGTGCTCCTGCCTCTACCTTCCTCAGAGAGTCGGGGACCTCAGAATTCACGACGGCTATCTCTATGTTACCGGTGATCACGGACTTTGGATCTACAGGTGTCAGGATCTCCAAAACGGCCGTTCCCGCGTTGTGGCAGCCGTTGCAGGCGGTTCCTTCATGACCTGCGACGTGAAGGAGAAATCCGGGGTGCCCGTGGATGGTACCCTGGTTGCGCTCTGTGAATACCGGGCTTACGGGGATTCTGGAGAGCTGCGGGTTCCGCTCTATCGGTTCGTCGCAGGTGAGCTCGAGAATCTCGGCACCTTCACGCGGAACGTGACCGTCGCTACCGAGCGTCAGATCGCGCTGGCGATCGATCCGCTCAATCCAAAGGTTTACGTCTCCGGCTATGAGAAGCTCCTGGCCAGCGACAAGTACATTCTCGAGATCGACGTTACAGATCCTGCGGCGCCCCTGTTGAATCACACGGAGGCGACCGGGGACCTGCTGCTCTTCGACATGGATGCGACTGCCGACCGCCTGTGGAGCGGGGTTTTGTCCTCGGGAATCGATTTTTTCGTGGCCTATCGACTGCAGCCGGGAGCGGCTCATCTGACATTTGACGAGACGGTGACGGGAATCTTCGGTTTCGGAAGGGCCACGCGTCTCGAGATCATCGATGACGACATCACCGCGGGCTGTGCCTGGTCGGGGGCGCGGCCGGATGTGCTGCTCATGCGCACCTTCAGCAACGGATCGTCCTTTCAGGCCTCGGCCAGCACCGTGGACTGGGCTTTCGATATCACCGGTTTCGCGGAGCAGACCGTGGATTACGACGGTAAGATTCTCGTCGCCGATGAATGGGGTGGCTTTCTGACCTTCAACTACCACGGCGATCCCGGTTTCTCCATCGAGCATGAACCGGAACATCAGGTGATGACCGCAGCGATGACCGAAGGATTGTTTATCGCCGGGGACCGGATCTACATCGCCGGACGGGGCGCCGGACCGTGGAGCGCCGACAAGCACGATCTCGCCGATGAGACGAGTTGGCGCCATGCCGAGTGGGATTGGTCGGCGAGCGATCCGCAGCCTCACCCGATCAGCTCTCTCTGCACCAGGACCGATCCGGTGTTGGGGACGCTCATCGCCGCGATGGGACACGACAAGGCCATGGCATGGAGCGACAAGAGCCTCGGTTTGCTCTACCAGGAGACAGCCGACGGTATCACTCAGCTCGCCGCATCGGCGCAGTTCGATCCCCCGGGACTCTACGGAAGCGGATTGGATGTGGTCTGGCCGGAGACCGATCTGGTGTTTATGGCCACCGGATCGGACGGTGTTCGGGCCTTCGTGATCGATCCAAATCCCACGGCGCCGACGATTACCATACACAACGACTGTGCGACCGCCGGGTTCGGCGGCGATGTTTTTCACAAAACGAATCAAGCCAAATGCATGCGACTCTACAGCGGAGGATCGGGACAGAAGCTCATCATCGGCGCCGAGCTCGGTCTCTTCTCGTCCGCCCCCGGTCTCTATGTGTTCGACGTGGCGTATCCCGGTGGAATCCCGGACCGGAACAATCCCGACCTGACCATCACGGTGACCAAGGAGTACGAGCTCAATTGTATGAAATCAAAATCCGTCAAGGGTCTCGACGTGACGCCCTCCGGTCTTGTCGCCGCGGCTACCAACCTGGGCTTGGCGGTTTTTCATATCTCCTGGATCCCCGACCTCAACGCCATGGGCAACATCACGGCTTGGAATCTCATCAAGGTACCGACCGCCGATTACAATCCCTTTTGGTATGCCTCATGGTCCAGCATGATCAACGACGTCTGCTTCAAGAACGACAACGTCCTCTACGCCGTCAAGGAACCGGTGGGCGTCTGGAAGCTCGAGTTGACCGTGGACTGGCAGAATTTCACTCACGACTGCACAGCCACCGCTTTCTATCCCGGTGTGCAGTGCGGGATCGACTACAACAGCTTGCTCCCCGGCTGGAGCAATCCGGACATCCTCACGCTGCATCATCCTTACGGCGTCGCCACCGACGGCGAGTCCGCCTACGTCACCGGGTGGAGCGGTAAAGTCTACCGGTTGCGCGAGGAGCAGCCCTGATGTATTGCCCTGATTGCAGTTCGCGTTGATTGAACTATTATTCAACGGCGCCAGAATCCTGGCCGAGACGCTCTCGATCATTTTACGTACGACCGCTTCGTCGACGATTCCCTCAACGGCTGCGGTCACTATGATCCGCCTCGACACGTCAGAGATTCCAAAAGAATGTCAGTTGTTCAGCCTTCGCGGGCCTGGTCTTGGGGATGACCGCATCAGCAAGTGTTACTCCCCCATCCAGAAGATGTCGAATTTCATCGAATTCGCTCGCAGGTTTGATCGTGGTTCCGTTCGGACCGGAACACAGCAACAAAACCTCGTCGAGCCCGATACCATCATCCTTGAGCAATTCTGTTGAATGTGTGCTCACGATGATCTGCCGACCAGCTTTTCGCTGGACTCGGGCGAACATCTGCGGCAAGAGGCGCACAATATCCGGGTGAAGCGAAAGTTCGGGTTCCTCCAGCAAGAGCGGTCCTCCGTCCTCCATCACCGCCCACAGAATACCCATCAAGCGGAGAGTGCCATCTGAGAATTGTGACTCAGTCTGCCACGCTCCCTGGGGTCTCCAATGGTCGTACTTGCCGCGTAAATGTGGTGTGCCGCGGGAATCTCGCCACAACTCAATTTCCTCAAGCTGAGGCACAGCCACACTCAACGCGTTCTGAATGCGGCGCAGGCGCGCTTTCCGCGTACGCTCCGGCGTTTTGGCTAACTGGTCCAGAAAATCTCCGCCGTAAGGATCACTGCGAAAGGAGTCATCTATGGATCAATCTTTGGTGCCACGATCGTGTGAATCCCACCACGAAATCTGGGCCCGTTTCCGATTCTCTGTGGTCGGTCCGCTGCTGAGTGCGCTTCCGGAGTCGG